>JGI12686J13345_100321_pt1 | contig 7243 bp, 6 predicted proteins | sample TexAe_OM2H0_O2_FD_13345 | JGI IMG/M metagenome (IMG submission 13345) | reverse complement strand
GTCTTCTGCAGCATGCTTCTGTCATGTTGCTGGACGATACCGCTCGAGGCATCGTGGACAGCCTGGCTGAGAACGGGTTCACTGATGGCCAGACGATCATCATTCAGAAATACAACGCCCAAGGCGACATAGCCGTTGCGAACTCGATCGCAGCAGAGATGGTCAACGCTCGTTATGATCTGTTGCTGACTGTAAGCACGTTGTCACTGCAAGCAGTGGCTAATGCCAATCGTGGCGGCAAAACCGTTCAGGTTTTTGGTGCAGTTGCTGATCCATCTGTGGCGGGAGTCGGCATAAGCCACGACAAACCGCTGGATCATCCCCCCAACCTGGTGGGCATTGGCAGCTTCCTTCCTGTCGCGGATGCCTTCCAAATCGCGCGTGAAATGTTCCCCGGTTTGAAGAAGGTGGGCGTTGCCTGGAATCCTGCCGAAGCCAACTCGCGCGCCTTCACTGAAAAAGCAAGAGAAGTCTGTAAGACCATGGGAATCGAGCTATTGGAGGCCAATGTGGAAAACTCCAATGGCGTGCTTGAAGCTGAGGAGTCACTCGTCTCTCGGGGAGCTGAGGCCTTATGGATCGGTGGCGATGTGACTGTCATGGTTGCCGTTGACTCGGTTATCTCTGTTGGACGAAAGGCACGGATTCCCGTGTTCAGCATCTCACCGGGAAAGCCCGAGCGCGGGACGCTATTTGACTATGGCGCAGACTTCTACCTGATTGGCAAACAAACCGGAGATCTGGGGGTGCGAATTCTCCGGGGCGCAGACCCCAGGCAGATACCCATCACGAACGTGGTCCCAACGTACTTCGTCATAAATAAACTTGCGCTAAAAAGCCTGAAAGAATCCTGGCGCATCACGGAAGAGCAGCTTCGACGGGCTGACGTGGTAGTGGACCAACAAGGTGTCCATACGAACAAATCCGTTTCAAAACCGAAAGCCGCTGCGTGATGTCTTCCGAAACAGCGCACGTGTAGCAAGGGGGGAAACGTGGAGATTAGCAAAACCTACTCGCACGACACCGTTGAGCTTTCAGTCGCGGGCCGCTTGGACGGTTACTGGTCCGACCATCTGGCCAGCGCGCTTGATGAGGAGATTCGCACTGGACGTCATCACGTGCTACTCGACTTATCGCAAGTGGTGTTCCTAAGTTCGGCCGGTATCGGAGTGCTGGTGAAGTCTTATAACGACTTGCACAGCATCCAGGGATCACTCTCGATTTGGAAGGCATCAGAGCGAGTTCGAAAAGTCATTGAGATCTGCGGACTCGACCAAATGTTGTTCGCCAAAGCGGACGCTATCCAGGATGTCATCTCTGATGAACGTGTCCAACCGTCAATCGTCCCAGAACCCGTGCGACAGATCGAAAGAGCGGGAACGATCTTTGACGTTTATGAGTTGGAGGCCGGTGCCGGGCTGAGTTGCCGCATCCTCGGAGATGCGAGGCTGCTTGAAGGTTGTCGATTCAGACAAGAAAACTGTGCCTCAATGGATTTTCCTGATTCAGGCTTTGCGATTGGCCTTGGAGCGCTGGGAGAAAACTTTGACGAATGCAGCAGTCGCTTCGGGGAGTTTATCGCTGTAGCCGGTGCTATAGCATATCAGCCCACTGATGGAACAAACGTGCCGGACCATCTGGTTGCTGCAGGAAAATCGCTATCGCACGTTCAGGTCGTTTACGGTATAGCTTGCGAAGCATTGATTGCTGGGCCCTTTAGCACGCTCCTCAGATTCCAGGCCAGTAAGGATAGTGGACCAGTAACGCTGACTGAATTGGTGGACGCTTGTCTGGAGATCGCGAAAAGTACACGTCTCGGAATTGTGATGGTGGCCGAGGCTGCTGGCTTAGTGGGTGCGGCCTTGCGACGTTCACCAACACAAGCGAGCGAGGAGCCTGGTCCCTTCCAATTCCCACAGGTACGCGAATGGCTTAGTTTCACTGCGGAGCGTGCTTACACTCGGAGCATGACTTTGGTCGCAGGCGTTGCGTTGGGCGATGAAGCCGGGGTGATGGCTCCCGTAGTGAGACCTTTGAACTCTTCAAACGCAAATCCCGCGGGCTCGACCAGTGGTCACTTTCATGCCGCCGCCTTTTCCTATCACCCGCTCCAGAATGGAAAGATTGATCTGCAAACGACAGTGAAAAAGCTCTTCAAAGGGCAAGAGGTCGAAGATGTTCTTCACCTGCTCAATGACGACCGTGTCATTGCCGGTGCGGGACAGAGTGAGTTTATTCGCGGCGCTTGTTGGATTGGACCAATCCGCGAGATCGCTACTGAGGGGAGCGAAGCATGACTCTTCTCATCGGAGCCCTGACTTTGGGCTTTATCCTGTCGCTGCTCGCTCTGGGTGTTTTTATCAGCTTTCGAATTTTTGACTTCCCCGACATCACAGCTGATGGCTCGATCACACTGGGTGCGGCGCTGGCGGCTGCACTCATGGTCAAAGGTGTAAATCCGGTTATCGCCAGTGCTGTTGCCTTTGCAGGTGGTTTCGTCGCCGGCACGGTTACCGCCACATTGGCCACCAAATTCAAGATCAACCGCCTGCTCGCCGGCATTCTGGTCATGACCGCGCTCTACTCATTAAATCTACACATCATGGGCAAGAGTAACGTGGCCCTGTTCGGCCGGCCGACGGTCTCGAGCTACGCCGAGCGGTTAGGCGCGCTGGTCTTACGCAATCAACAAGACCTGAACCTGTTGGGTTGGCCAGTAAGGGTGGCTGACGCTTCCACTCTGATCACGGCAATTGTGATAGTCGTGTTCGTAGGATTGCTGCTTTACATGTTCTTCCAGACCAATCTGGGAGCAGCCATGCGAGCCACCGGCAGCAATGCACAGATGGCCCGTGCTCTTGGAGTCAATGATGAGAGCATGATCATTCTCGGATTAGCAATTTCAAATGGCCTAATAGGGTTAGCGGGCGCGTTCCTGGCCCAGTATCAAGGTTTCGCCGACGTACAAATGGGAATCGGCATGATCGTTTGGGGACTGGCCAGTGTGATCATCGGCGAGGCGTTGGTCGGGACGCCGCAAACAGGAATGTCCATAGTCGCAGCAGTGATGGGGTCCGTGCTTTTCCGTTTGCTGGTGGCCATTGCGTTGCGACTAGGGCTCGACCCAAATGATCTGAAGCTAATAACTGCCGCCTTTGTCTTCGTCGCCCTCATCCTCCCACGCTCGCTGAAAGCGGTCCAAAGATGGAAGGCGCGCCGGTCCTATGCTTGAGATCCGTGAAGTCAAAAAGTCATTCAACCCAGGCACACTCAATGAAGTGCGAGCGCTTCAGGGCGTTAACCTAACCATTGAGAATGGTTCCTTCGTAATCGTCATCGGCACCAATGGTTCTGGTAAATCCACGTTGCTCAACGCCGTGGGCGGCACGTTCTTCGTGGACTCTGGATTGATCTCGCTTGGCGGTGTCAACTTTACCAACTGGCCCGAATACAGAAGAGCAAAGTTGATTGGCAGGGTTTTTCAAAACCCGTTCAGCGGTACCGCTGCGGATATGTCTGTCGCGGAGAATCTCGCGCTTGCCGCCCGCCGCGGTAGGCCTCGACGGCTGGGTTGGTTGATAGGTCGACATAGAAGAGACGAGCTCCGCGAGCGCGTGAGTCAACTCAAGATGGGGCTGGAAGACCGATTAGACAATCCCATTGGCACGCTCTCGGGCGGCCAACGACAAGCGTTGACACTGTTGATGGCAACCTGGCTGAAGCCCGAATTACTCTTGCTCGATGAGCATACCGCCGCGTTGGATCCTAAGAGCGCCGACCAGGTAATCGAAGTAACCGATGAAATTGTCAAACGAGAGAACCTTACTACGTTGATGGTGACCCATTCCATGCACCAGGCAGCCAACCTCGGTACCCGTCTTATCATGATGCATCGAGGATCGATCATTCAGGACTTTAGCGGGGCCGAAAAAAGGCGTATCCGTGTTGATGATCTGCTTGCGCGTTTCGAAGAAGTTCGGAGATCGGACCAGCTTGATGAGACCGCTGCCGATATGCTCCGCCGTGTTTACGTGTAGCAGGGCTAACCAGTTGGAGTTAAGGGTGTTTGGGTGTTCTATGTGCCGGCGCTCGCTTTGGGGATTCTCGTTCGATTCCGTCAAGCCACTTTAGTTCCAATTCTATTTGGGCAATGGCGAGTTTGAGCATCCAGACGGCCTCGTGATATGGATGGCCCACCTCCTTAAGTACGTCTGCGAGGGTTGACTGTTCCTCAGCAAGCTTTTGCTCGAGAAATTTGTGACGCTGCTTTAACTGTTTTTGAAATGCACGTGGCCGCGCCTGCCATGAGAGTGCCAGCCAGGTAAGAAACGGCTGGTGAACATGAGTGCTGGTCCAGTGGGTGTCTTCCAGCGCGTCGGCCAGCCGTTTGCGACCAGCTTCAGTTGTGTCCAGTACGCGGCGCTCCGGCCCGGCTGAGGGCGAACCTTCTACGGTGACCCGAATGAATCCAAGCTCAGTCAGTTTGTCGAGGGAATAATAGATCTGGGGCCGCGACACGGCGGCCCAATCTCGTATTTTTCGATCCTCCAGTGTCGCATTCACTTCATAACCATGCATTGGACGCTCGGCTAGCAGGCTGAGAATCACCAGGTCAGCGGTAGTCAGTCTCAACCCGCCCGGTCCACCGCTCTCGGTTCTTCTTATTTTCTTCTTGACAGGCTTCTTCATGCTCATTACTATACACTAGTCTAATTTAGACTAGAGATAGAAAAAACTAAGTGTGAGATAAGGCCATGAAACAAGAGAGGACTATTGGGGTCGCAGCGGCGGTCGGTTTGGCGCTGGTAATTTGGACGGCGTTTACGGCGGCCGCAAACCAGAGGAGGATAACGATGATCAATAAGTCAACACCCGTGCTACATGTGAAGAGCGTTGAGCCCAGCGTAAAATTTTGGACCGAACGCTTCGGCTTCAAGAAGACAATAGAAGTTCCCGAAGGCGATCACCTTGGATTTGTCGCGCTGGAAAACGAGACCGTCGAAGTCATGTATCAAACTTATGCCGGGATGCAGGCCGACCCTGAGAACCCGCTCGCCAAAGCAGCAGACCAGGGGCCGAGCTTCCTGTTCATGGAAGTGGCTGATATTAAATCAGTCGCCAATGCACTTAATGGCGCCGAGATCGTTCAACCGATTCATGAAACGTTCTATGGATCGAAGGAGATCGTAGTCAAAGAGCCGGGCGGCCATTTTGTGATCTTCGCGCAGATGCCTGTGCGTTAAGAAGTGGCAGTGTCAGTGTTACGCCCGTCGAACGGCGACGGCGGGTGAGGGCCAGTTGCTAGATGCATGGCCCTTCCGGGGTGAAGTCGCGACACACTTCTATTTGATAGTAAGCGCCTTTCGGAAGAGTTCATCGCACTCCGTTTCAAGTACTCCTCCAACGACCGTGCATTCACGGAATGCAGTTCGACGTGAGATCTCATCGGCTCTGATATCGATGGCCCACCAACTCAACGTCTTTAAGAAAGGTATGGAGGAACCAAAAACTACTCGCCGGATTCCTGTCCAGGCAACAGCACCCTGGCACATCGCACAAGGCTCGGCGGTGGTATAGAGCGTTAACTTCGTCCAGTCTATCTTTACACTCGACGCCGCGGCTTTGTTGATGGCATCCATCTCACCGTGCCAAGTGGGATTTTGCACTGATCGATTCCAGCCCTCGGCGACGGTCACGCCTTTTTGCTGGTCCACCAGGAGCGCTCCGAAGGGATACTTAGGCACATTTCTAGCCAGGGGAATGCTCTCCTGATGTATTGCTCATCCTCAGGTTCTACAAGTGTGTTGGATGTTGGAAAACCTTCCCGGCCAAAAGAGATCTTCTCATTGGCTCCTAGCAATGGCACGGCCACCATTGATGAGAACAGCTTGTGAAGCAAAGTTCGGCGCCTCATATATCGTGCAAAGCTCCTTTGTAAATTAACGGCGCTCTTCGCCGGGATGATATGCAGCTTCGAGATTAGCGCGAATGTCTTGCAGGTTGAGCCACGCCGGCTTGAATTCGCCGCGCGCGTAAAGAGCGGCCTGGTCCATGTAATGTCGACTCTTCGGGTTGCCGCTGGCGCCAAATGTATGGATCGATAACGCGCGTACCTGAGGTCCAAATTCGACTACACTAATGTAGGTTCCACCGGCCACGCCGTACCGTCGCTTCTGTCCACCCGCAGGTGCGGCATAAAATGTGAACACAGCACCGTCGTTACCGTTGACACCTCTGACCGGGAGACTCGGCTTCGAGTCTTGAAACTCTTCCTGCTTGCTTTCATCGAGACGTTGCAGGCGATTAAGTTCGCCCCAGGCAACTTTCCAGGTGCCAAAATCTCGCTCAAGCGTAGCAACCACTTCCGCAAGTGCTGCTAACTGTGTTTCCGGTGTTGCAGTCCGATCTCTTGATACACGATCGTGCCAAAGACTGAAGAGCGTCATAGCAACCGAGTCGTTCGTGCTCCGACGATCCCAGCGTGCGAGTTCGTCGTAGAGTTCACGCAGCTGCGCATCTGAGTTTGAATCAAGCTTTCCCTTGAGTGAAGTAAGGAGCCCCGGCAAGAGATTGCCGGCGCTCATTACGCGCGTGTCGAACGCCAGTCGCCGCAAGTCGTCAAACGTGAAGGTTGTTTTACCGGAAAGGATTTCGCGCGAGATCGCACCGCGCGGGTTGTCACCCTCCTGGACCATGTATTTCGGAAACTGTTTGGGATCGGGATTGCCCTCACTCGTCAGCAGAAAAGGCGTGGTGTTGCAGTTTTGCATCCACCCTGTTTTCGGGTTTGTAAGTTGAGGCAGCTCAGCCATGATGTGATAGCCCTGCCATTCTGTGGCCGGGTCGCTCCCATCCAGCGGTTTGCTCCAGTCAAAGCGAGGATCGCGTCGCGGCACTGCGCCGTTGTAAAGGTACCAGGTGTTACCTTGTCGGTCTGCGTACATCACATTACCAAACAGCATATTGAGCGGAGCGATTGCGCGTTTAAGTGCGTCGAGCGATTTCGCACGGGTCATGTCGTACCACTCGCGGAGCCAACCGTCTGACTCAAACTTTGCCATGCGTAACGCCAGCAGCTTGCCATCGCGCTCCCCCATGATCGGGCCGTGATGCGTCTTTCGCATGGTGAAGCTTCGGGTCTCAACACCGGCCGCGGTCTTAACTCCAATTTCTTCGACGCGCTCCGTAGCAAGCCGGTATCCGTTTCCGTACTTGTAAGCGAGCGGGCGAGCCGGATCGTCAA
>JGI12686J13345_100306_pt1 | contig 7454 bp, 5 predicted proteins | sample TexAe_OM2H0_O2_FD_13345 | JGI IMG/M metagenome (IMG submission 13345) | reverse complement strand
AACCGCCATACGAAAAAAGAACTGGGACTAACGCGGCTCCAATGATTGTGATCAAATCAAACGAGGCGGGCCGGTCCAATAATCCCGCCGGTTGATTTTGTGCAGGCGGCGCCAGCGATACTCCGCAAAGAACAAGGGCGACGATTGCAACAATCTTCATTACCATCAAGACGCTCTGTACCGTCCCACCGGATCGCACTCCCAGACAGTTGATGATGGTCAAGGTAGCGAGTACTGCGGCGGCAATCACTGAGTAAGCGACGTGGACATTCGTTAGCTCAACAAAGTAGCGAGCGAAGGTAACCGCAACTGCCGCCATGCCTCCCGTCTGAATTACCAACAGCAACACCCATCCATAAAGGAACGCGACGCCGGGATGAAATGCCTCACGCAAATAAGCATATTGGCCGCCGACATCGGGCCGTAAAGCAGCGAGTTCGGCCCAGATAAATGCAGCTGCGAGTGCAATCAATCCACCAACCGCCCAAACTCCAAGAATCAAAAAAGGTGTATGAACGTGGATCGCCACGACCGATGGGTTCATGAATATGCCTGAACCGATGATGCCGCCCATCACGATCATGGTGGCGTCGAAGAGTCCGAGTCGACGAGCTAGTTGCGTCTTGTTGTCATTGGGGGTTTGGGACATGGTTCAGATGGTCAGAGTGTGATTTGGCGCAAGACCTTAACGCATTAATGAAGCGGACAGCAAGATGTAGTTAAGTTTGATCGTGATCAGCTTCCTTCAACTCTCTGCGCAACCTCTGCGTCTCTGGGACTCTGCGGTCTTATTCCTGTTCTTGTGGTGTCCGTCCTATGTACATCAAAACCGCAGAGGCGCAGAGAAACGCAGAGGTTGCGCAGAGAGTTGAGAATGACTCAAGATTCTAGGCTTTAACTTGATTGACATGTACTCGGCTCAACTCAGTTAATTGAAGTTGTTGGGGTTTCGTATTACGCTTCGCCGACTCTTGTTCATTCTTGAACCATATGGAGGCGCTATGGGACTTCGTCTTCTTGCTATTACTTCCCTTCTGATGTTGTTATCACACACCGTCGTGGGCCAGGTCACGGCGGATCCATCTCTTCTCGTCGAAATCAACAAGATCAAAGCAATTGACAATCACGCTCATCCCTTGCGTCATGTCGGTGAAGGTGAAAAGCCGGACGATGAGTATGATGCATTGCCGCTTGAAGCAATCGAAGCATTCCCCTTGCCGACGCGACTCAGCCCGTCGAATCCGGAGTTTATTAACGCGTGGAAGTTCTTGTATGACTATGGCTATTCCGACATGAGCGACGCGCATGTCCAGGAACTGTTAGGTGCCAAGAAGAAACTCCTTGCTGCCCAAGGTCAGAACTTCCCAAACTGGGTGCTTGATAAACTGAACATCGAAACAATGTTTGCGAATCGGGTAGCTATGGGGCGAGGACTAACTCCACCGCGTTTTCGCTGGGTCTCTTTTGTCGACCCGCTGATGTTCCCGCTGAGTAATGAGTCCGCGAAAAAATCTAACAAAGACTATGCCGGGTTCTATCCCGGTGAAGAAAAACTCTTGAAGCGTTATTTGAGCGAGCTGAGTCTTACCCGTTTACCATCAACTCTTGAAGAATATACTGCGAAGGTGATCACGGCGACTCTTGAACGGCAGAAGCAGAATGGTGGCATTGCGGTAAAGTTTGAGGCTGCTTATTTGCGCCTGCTCGATTTTTCAGAACCGCAACCAGCAAAGGCTACATCGATCTATACCCGTTATGTAAATGGCGGAGAACCGACAGCTGACGATTACAAAATCCTGCAGGATTATTTGTTTCACCATATTGCCAGTGAGGCAGGTCGATTAGGTCTTGCTGTTCACATTCACGCCATTGATGGAGCCGGGAGTTATTACCGCGCAACTGGCAGCAATCCAATGTTGCTTGAGCCCACGTTTAACGATCCAACATTGAGAAAAACCAATTTTGTAATTATTCATGGCGGTCTTCCTTACATAAAGCAAACACAATCAATGTTAGCCAAACCAAATGTCTACGCTGATTTTTCGGCGCAGACATTCTTCCTGTATCCGAGGGCATTGAGTGAAGTACTGCGAAGTTGGTTAGAGACGTATCCTGACCGGGTGTTGTTCGGCACCGACGCATTTTCGTTTGGACCAGCCGTTGATTGGCCGGAAGTTGCGTGGCTCTCAAACACGACCGCTCGCCAGGCATTAGCATTGGCACTAACAGGCATGATGAACGACGGAGAGATAACTCGTGAGCGAGCGTTGGAATTGGCTCGCATGGCTTTGCGTGAGAATGCCCTCAAACTCTACAAACTCAACTGAATTTCAATTGATGTTCTAACCTTTTCAGGAAGAAGTCGAAATCCAGCCAACGGCAGCTTTAAGGCCACGGGCTTGCCCCGTGGTTATTTACGCTCGTTGCTAATAAAGAGGCTCTTTTAACGGTGGCGCGCAAAGCGCGCCGGACAGCGGAATGAAGTTCCTTGTAGCAACGAGCGTAAACCACCACGGGGCAAGCCCGTGGCCTTAAAGCTGCCGTTGGTTGGATTTCCACTCGGGGCAAATTGAGCGATGTTAGGCATCAGCTCCTTCGACGAGAGTTTATGCCATCGCGATACCCTTTTGACACTCACCCGAATCATCCGCTACCCTTTCGCCTTTTGTTGAGTGGTTTGTTCAACAAAATAGCCCGAAATACGCTGATTTAAGAGGAAGTTACGATTGTCCGCACCCGCCGAAGCTATTGTCACCGCAGGATTGAGACCAGAATTATTCGCCGGAACCAGCCTCCTTTCAGCCAGTCGGACGCTTGTTTTTGTTGCTCTATTTGTGCTGGTTGTGGCTGGGTTTGGCTTTCGCGTAACAGGCCTCAGCGCAGACGGTCTTAGCGAAGACGAACTCAACAAGCTCAACGCCGTTTCTGATTACCGGGCGTACGGGTTAACCGGGGCCAACGGCGAACACCCGATGCTGATGAAGGCTCTTCAGGCTACGTCGATCATAGCCGCTGATAAATGGAATAGCAGCTCATTCGCGTCCGGCCGGCCTGCCGACCATATCGCTCCTGAGACGGCATTACGTCTTCCCGGTGCAATCTTCGGCGCACTCACAGCACTCCTAATCTATCTGGTAACTGCCGAACTGTTCGGAGTCGAAGTGGCTTTAATTGCTGCCGCGCTCTGGGCTTTTGACCCAACCGCAATTGGTTTCAATCGCGTTGGGAAGGAAGATACGTTCCTTGTCTTCTTTTTTCTGTTAGCAAACGTCTTCTGGTTAAGAGGACAACGAGCCGCCGAGAGTGGCAAAGCAAACGCTACAAAATACTATTGGGCCACCGCCGCTGCGTTTGGGGCGATGGTCGCCTCGAAATACGTGGTTCACATGTTTTCGATCAGCATGGCGTACTACTGGATGTTTCAGGCATTACCGGAAACTCAGTGGCGCATGGGCACCAAACGCTTTCTCAAGTTCTTTGTGATCATGGTCACCGTGTTCTTGATACTGAGCCCAACAATACTCTTGCCTGAAACCTGGCGACAGATGGGACTCTACGCCGGCAGTAAACGAGTCAGTCACGATGGTTATGAGTTTATGGGCCACTTGTACACTCAGGGCTTTGGTGACTGGATTCGAGGTAGCCCAGTATATTTCTATCTTCTCTTTACCTGGGTAAAACTGCCGACGTTAACAGTCGCGGCTTTCCTGACTGGTCTTCCTTTGCTTTTCAGAAGAAGACTCGGGGATGGACGCTACTTCGTGATGTTCTGGCTGTTCCTCTGGTTTGTTAGCTTCGGGTTTCTAGGTGGCAAATTCACGCGTTACTACACCTCAGTCCAACCTGCGGTGTTAATAACATCAGCGCTCGGGATTCAACTCACAGGACGATGGTTAGCCGGCAGGATTGGTAATCTTAGCTGGGGTCAGGAGATCAAGAACTACGTACCAGCGTCCCTGGCCGTCCTCGTAATTGCGTTCTCAGTGATCAGTTCAGTGCAGGCTTCTCCACACTATCGCTTGTTCACAAATAGTTTGGGCGGAGGCATGACCAAGGCGGGTTTTTATTTTCCTCACGATGAGTTTTATGACGCGAGTATGCGTGATGTTCTGGCACAGATTGCAGCAATCGCCAAACCTGGTACCCGTGTCGCAAGTGAGAGTCCGTTGTTAGCTTCGTACTACGCTCAACGCGCCGATCGCCCGGACCTTGTATGCCTCTCACTGTCCAACTCGGAGAACTTGAGTCAACTCACTGTTGGAGATTTTGTGATAGTCGCACGTGGTCGACGGTACTTTAGTAACGACGCGCTGATTGGAGCATTGGGCCACTCAGCGCGACCTGAATTTCAAGAGTTTCTTGGCAGCGTCCACTCAGTTGATGTGTACATGGTCAACGACCAAACGCTGCAACTGATTCACAAGCAGGCACAAACCCACGTTACCGCTTCAAAATAACTAATCCACAGATTACGCCGATTAGACAGATCAGTCCTCAGCAGTTAAGTATGGTTCTGAGGTTCTGATCTGTGTAACAAACCAACAACTTCTTGTTTTCCTGACAAGATTTTTACACCGAAGGTGTTGGCCAATTCCAGCCCAGGGTTGAGCTTTGGCAACCCTGGGATCAAGTGCGTGATGGCCGAGGGTACCCTGAAAGGGTTTGCCGCGTTAGCGAACCCCTTCAGGGTTTGATGAGATACCGGAACTTCCTTGTCCCAGGGTTGCCAAAGCTCAACCCTGGGCTGGAATTTGCGAACACCTTCGGTGTTGGGATTCTGTTTACTGTCGTCCTTTTTGGTTGCGGCCTAAACCGCGCTGTGTAATCGGAGTAATCTGTGGATCAGTGGCGCAGCTCGAGTTCAACCGGGCGTGCGTCCTTCGAGTCGTATCCTTCTGGCCAATTCGAAATATTTACGCCATAGAGCCAGTCGGATTCGGGAGTAACTTCGAATCGAATCGACAATGGCAACCCACGCATCGCGCGCAAACGTAAAAATGCACCGGTCATCCGCCACTCTGAAATAATTGGTTGGCCCTTTGGTTCGAACGGAATCAATCGTGAACCACAATCCCATCCATTGATGAAGAGTGTCACTCGAGTCTTAACAAAATCGCGAGCAGCATCTTCCGGAGACACGGGTTGAACGTGCGCTCGTACGATGATTTCACTGACACGTCGTCGATCCGCTCGCTCAGGCACTGAGTATTCGACGAAACCACTCCCAGATCCCCAAATATAGCCTGACCCTTCACCTATCTTTTCAAAACGTTGCGCAGAGGCCATTTGCGGTTTGAACTTATAAAGTACTGACTTGTCTTCACGAACAATCATTTCAGGTAGTGTTTCCGGGGCACCCGATGGTCGACTCCAGGCAAACTGACGCGGAATCAGGTGACGTGAAGGGGTCAATAATATTGAGGGTGGTTCCGCTGATTCCAGATCCTCAAACTGTTTGGCCGAACGCGAGATCTCATTTAGTACGTTTTGATCTCGAGGAGTTGAATACGTCACTCCATATCCACGTCTTGGATCTGGTGTAAAGATCCAAAACATTGCACCGGCGGCGCCAGCGCGAAGACTTCCTTCGAAGAAACCCTTGAACCAGTCCACCTCGGAGAATCCCTTGAAGCCGTCCACTGACATTCCAAATTCACCTAAGACAATCGGCTTGTTAATTGAAAACGAAGCCGCCGCTCGATTCTCAATAAACTCTTTGAGAGCTTTCGGCGAATCAACGAAGAGATCGTGATCGTCACGTGGGTAATGATGGACGTCGCAGTAATCGATGGTTGGCATGTTGTGATCGGCTAGCCATTCACGTCGTTCAGCAGATGAACGATAGCCCCAGTCTCCCGGCGCAATCATGTGATTTGGATCGAGCGATTTTAGATAGGTACTCATCTCCGAAATCCAGGCTCGTCTTTCGGCCCAATGTCCAGTGATTATCTGAGCCTCATTCATTAACTCCCAACCAAAAATTGTTGGGTCGTCGCGATAGGCAACACCAGTGATTGAGTTCGTACGGGTGGCCAGCTTTTCCAAATGTTCACGATATAGTCGACGCGTCTCGGGATTTGAGTAAAACAGAATTGCCTTTTCTTTGTTGATGCCAAAAGGAAAGCTATCGTCGGCTGCGTCGTTTATTCCGGCCCAGCGCAGATACTGCGTCACGCCTCCAGTATCACGCCACCAGTTAACAAGGCAGAGTTGGACCAGAATATCGTTCTTGGCAGCCTCCGCGATAACTTTATCGAGGTGGACGAATGCCTCTTCGTTCCATTGTCCTGGCATCAACCGGAAAGAATGATTACGCGGCCAATCGGCAAAGTCTGCCACTGGTTTGACATCGTTTGGACCGCCTTCGCCGTAAGCCCAAACTCTGACAACTTTGATTCCAGCTTGCGCCGCCTGCCTGAGTGTTTCCGGCATGCGTTCACGATCTTCGTCGCGATACATGACTGCGATGTTGGCGCCGACAAATCTGAACGGCTTGCCATTTTGTACAAAACGAATTCCCTGTTGACGGACAAATCTTTTACGTGGCGTTTTATCGCCAAGTTTGGGAGATGCCACTAAAAGCAAAACCGCCGCGCTCGCAATCAGGGCCAGCGCGGCGATTGCTATCGATTTTTTCTTCATGATGTCCGATAAGCTTCAGCTTGTCGCTGCGTCGAATACCTCAACCCTAGTATCGAAAGATTTTCTCATTTGTCATTTTCCCACAGTTGCTGGTTGAATCTTATTCACCCTGTCGACAAGCTAAAGCATGTCGGACATGCGTGTCGGACATGGCCTATCTTGAGTCCGTCATTCTTACGAAGCCCATAATCGCGCAGAACGCAGCCAGTACGACAAAGAGATTAAAAAATGCTCCGACTCCAAGTGACGTCGACAGATCAACAGGTGTTTGGGTCATACCAATAAATGCAAATGCTCCGAAAATCAGAAAGTGCAGGTGGTAGATGATCATACAGACCGCGGAGTAAGAGAACCAACGAGCTGGCGGGCCAAACGCGGGCGAGCGAGCAAACCCAAGTACCGCCGCAATTAACCAGGCAACTCCCCCCGCGACCAGGAGAAGTAGAGTGACGACAAAGAAGTAGCTAGGCTGTGTCGCCTTTATTTGTTGCAAGACAATGAGGAGCGGAACCAGCATTTACTGAAGTATCTCCTTCGCTTTTAACTTAACTACAAAAGAAAGCGCCGTCTGCGCACGTTAGCCGTCTTTGGTTGTGCACAAACGGCGTCCAAAATGGTTTCGGTGACAGGCGCAAATCCGTATTGCGGGAGCGTAGTCGGGAAACCCCTGCTAACTGTTTAGTAACACGCCTGACTATTGAGTGATGTGAATTTCCTCTTCCTTGTTCACGTGACCCAGGAAATAGATCAGGCCGCACACAAATGCGACCGCAGCCAGGCCCAAGGCAATCCATCCGGATGAGTGCCCACCT
>JGI12686J13345_100299_pt1 | contig 7523 bp, 6 predicted proteins | sample TexAe_OM2H0_O2_FD_13345 | JGI IMG/M metagenome (IMG submission 13345) | reverse complement strand
TGATCTCAGTAAACTTCCGCACCACGCTGTAAAAAGGATCAATTGCCGATACGCGAATCGTAAACGGCACTTTCAGCCCCTCAACATCACGATAGTCCGCAAAATCTATTTGTTCCGGAATGTTTCCGACCGGAGTCGTGGTTGAAGTAATGCGCCGTACGAGTAATCCGGTTTCAGCGTCGAAATAGAGTTGTTCGCGTTTGCCGCTCGCAGTGTTTGCCCGCACGAGAAAGACATCACGTCCGTCAATCTTTGGCTTTCCCACGACATTCATTCTCGTGAACTGTTCGCGCAACTTAATATCTTTGTAAATGTCAGGATAGCGTTGCAGGTAGACAATCTCTTCAGGCGAGAGGTCGCGCAATCCATTACTGTTTTTCTCCCATCCGACATGTCCATCAAATCCTCGCTGAACAATCCCTGCCTGTGGAGTCTTAATCACAGCCAGTACTTGATCCCCACCGGACTGAGTTAACTCATAACCTAACTCGACTCCAGCCATCGTGGTAAGCGTGCCCGTCATCACACGTGACTTCAATTTCTCAATGGTCGCGACACCGCCTAAAGCCTGGTAGTACTTTTCGATCAATTGCTCAGCCGTTGGCATCGTTTCTTTTGGCTGTTGGGTTGGTCCGGCGGGTGATGGTCTAGGCTCAGGAGTTGGAATTGGTTGAGCTAATGTATGAGCAACCGAGGTTCTGCCGCGGTGGCAGGTGTAGCAACTCACCTCAATATTCCCATGGAAAGTGTTCTTGTTGATGCCGTTGAGCATCGTAATCATCTCACGCGCTGTCTTCTTCTGACCTTTCTCATCTGAGGCAAAATCCCAGTTACCGTCCTTGTTAACGTGGCAGTAATTGCAGCGAACACCCAAAGAGGCGCTCATGTAATTCATCACCGGAACAAGTTGTGACTCCGGGAGACCTTTCAGGACCTGAATGTTCTTGTTCGCCTGTTCGACGGTTCTTTCGGTGGTAGCGGTTTGAGTAGTCATTGGGTTTTGAGCAGAAGTTCGACTGAACAAAACGATGAACCCGCACATGAGTGAAATGAGAATTAATGCGACGCGCCCAAAACGCAGATTTGATTCATGCATGACGAGATGTCCTTCGAGGAATATTCGAAACGAAAACGGCCAGCCCGACTCTAGTGTCGAGCTGGCCCGGTCACAGTAAATTAATTCCGGCTTTTAGAAAAGTGCTTGCTGCTAGTTACGTTACTCTTTCGCAACTGTGGGGTTGGCTACGCGAGGCTTTAATGGAACCAAACTGTCGAAAGATTTGTAGATTTGCAGATACATCTGAGTTTCGCGCGGTATCAGGCCTCTCCATTGATCCCCACCGCGTCTAATGTAGCCAGGTAATTTTGCTGCGTTTGAGTTGTAACCTGCAGCCATTAGCTCAGCCTGGGTCGCGATCTTGGAACTCATCGCGAATTGCACATCGTCATTTGCGGCGAGATCATTCCAGGTATCTTGCATGTAAAGCAGCATTGCCTGTAAAGCGTTTCCGTGATTTCGCATACCCGTTACAAAGTCGGGCATTAACCCGACACCGGGATGACGCTGTCGCACGAGGTTATAAGCCCACGGGATCATTTGGACCATGCCGCCGGCACCTGCAACGCTGACTGAGTATTTATACGTTTCGAGTTCATTAAGAGCGTAGAGCGAATAGATCTCATTGAAGAGGCCGAGTCGATTCTCCTGGCGGAATCGATCGTGGTCCGTGTGTTCCACGATGCAAAGTTTCTCGGCAATATCCACCAGTGCGGGCGAGACGTTCACACCTCTTTCGCCTAAACGTCGAGCCGCAAGATCCAGCATATTCCTGACATATCCTTGACCTGATCTCGTTAGATCGTTCGACAGCAAGGCAGGGTGAGCGGAAGTGTAATACGCCATCTCACGAAAGACGCCATTGCGTTCGATTGGGTACTCAACCGTCAACGGAACCAGTGACGTACCGTCAGGTGTAAGAATGGTCATGGCCGTGTTGACACCGTTAGCTCTCAGGATTTTGATAGAGACTAGTGTTCCTAACGAGCTCGGGATGGCCAGTTCAGCCCCCTTGGTCAAAAACGTCTGCTTCGAAAAGGTGATGAGATGAGTTCGAGCTGTACCAGGCTCAAGTGCCGCAACCGTAACAAACTCAATTGAAGGAGCGGTCAACGCTGTTGTCACCGGTCTAGACTTCAGTAGTCGTTGCGCTTCCGAGATGCGTGACATTGTGACGACTGGGGTCAAAGGAAGCTTTAAGGAAATGGCGCGATTTGAATCCGCTTCAGCTGGAACTGGTTGCGGCAACTTTGGAGCAATTACACGATTGTTTTCGGTTCCATTAGGAGCAGGCTGCATCGCGCTCGGAGCGTTTTCACTCTTGGGATTGGGTTTTGGCAGAACGGGTGGAACCTGCTGCGTGGGCTCCGCCGGTTTCGGAAGTTGTGTCGTGTTCTGTTGAGTTTGTTGTTGCTCGCGGGCAGCTGCCACGACAGACCTTGGACGGCTCGACTTTTCTACGTTCCCATCCTGACCCTGGGCATGATTAACTGAAAAGAGAATAATTGCGCTGAAAAAAAGGGCACCAGGGGAAATTCTATTCATATTTTGTCCAGGAGATTGAACTTCAAATTACTCGCCGGGGGGCGGCAAGTGTGGCTTAGATTCACCCAGCGCGGCGCGAGTTGTCAACCTTTATTTGCCCAATGTCCGACAAACTTCAGTTTGTCGAGTGCTATATAGATAGCGACAGACTGAAGTTCATCAGACGAACTGGTGGCAGGGCGGAGGAGGTCGAGCTTCAGTTTGTGGTCGAGTGCGTAGAGGCACGACAAACTGAAGTTTGTCGGACACTATCAGTCAACGGCAAAGCCAACATTCACGACGGCTGTGATGGCTTTCTCAAGGGACGAGGTATCGTTCATGCCAGAGTCGGATACATCGTTTGAGTCGGCTGGAGTTATTTGCAACACACCCATCCTTGCCGATCGAACACTCCCAATCGAGCTTCCGGTACTTTCAGCAATCTGAGTTGCCCGATCCTTTGCGTCTTTCGCAGCCGCTGCAAGCATCTCGATCTTGAGACTTCCAAGTTGAGTATAGTGATACTCAGGAGCCAACGATTCGATCAATATTCCTTGATTGATCAGTTCGGTCGTTTCACGCGCGATCTTGGCAATCTTCTCGACTTCGGTCGACTTCACTTCAAGTTCCTGTCTCAAAGAATAGCCGGTTATTTCGGATGTCTCCGCTCCATCGCTTGAACGACCGTGGAGTGTTTGCGATGAGATGGAAGAAATGGTGATCTTGTCTTCGGGAATTCCCTTGCTAACAAGATAGGCCTTTACGCGAGGCACAGCCTCCGAAAGGGACTTGTATGCATCGGAGAGGTTGCCCGACTGGTACGTCACCGCCGATTTCCAGATTACCAGGTCGGACGTAATCCGCTTGCGAGCGGATCCAGTTACGGTGATTGTCTGATCGCCACGTTTACCTTTCACAAAGGACCAACCACCAATGATGGTGGCGATGATAATTCCTATCGCCAACGCTACCGAACCCATGAACGTTCCTGATCTTAGGTCGCTCATATAGAGAAACACTCCTTTCAAACCAACCAAATTGGCGCAGAGAATACAGTCTTGCTGGTCCAGTCACAACGGTAATTACCATGAACTCTAGCTGTGCTAACCACAGGCGGTAAGCTGTGCAGTACGGCGTAGAGAGTAATGGCACACATTTGACTATATGAGTGGCTTTGCACAAAAAGTTCAAAATCCTACCCACGGAACGGGTTGGATTGTTCAGATCCTTTCTAAAAAGAAGTCCGGCAACGGTCGGCCCAATCCCACGAACGGCAGTTGGTGGATGGTTCAGATCCTTTCTACAGAGAGAGTGTCCACTCAACGCTGCGCGCGCAGGCGCCGGAGGAAATAGAACAGCCGTGAGTAGAGAGGATCTGAACCATCCACCAACTGTCGTTGGTGGGATTTGAAAGTGACGACCGTTAGAAAGGCATTTGTAGAAAGGATCTGAACGAACCACCCACTTCCGTGGGTGGGATTTTCAAAGCTTGAGTATTCAACCCTCTCAATCACCCCAACCTTTAGGTTTGGGGTTAAAGGCGTGTTAGTGCGAGAAACCATTTTAGGGTTCTTCCTCAGCGACTTAGAGACGGTCGTTGTTTTCGATGACGAAATTGAAAACCCTTAGATGGTTCTGACCCAATCCAGCGCTTCAAAACCCCAGGTTGGGAAGATTGAGAGGTTGGTTAATACCGGTCACTGTTGTCGGCAGAATCTCGACGTCGAGCAAGACGATTGTCAGTACGCGAAAAATAAGTCTTGGCAATGGACCGCAAAGCAACGTCCGTACTTTTTCGCTACCTCTTACCGTTAGAATCGGTAGAACCTCGCGTTGTATACTTCGGTTCATTGGCTTTGATTCATGTAAGAAACCCAACCTGAGTTGTATCTCCAGGACAATATTGAAGGGAGCTAAGGTATGTCTTTACACGCGCTAACCCGTCTCGGTCTGCTGGTTTGTTTTTTTCTCGTGTCGATAATGACTGTGGTTCCCTTAAAGGCAAGTTTGCAAGGAAAGAAAGAAAATACAGGTGCTACTCAACAGATGATTAGATCGAACAGTTATCCAACGGCGAGGAAGAGTGAGCAGGTCGACGACTATCACGGCGTAAAAGTCGCCGATCCATATCGCTGGCTCGAAGATTTGGACTCTAATGAAACAAAGGCCTGGGTCGAAGCCGAAAACAAACTGAGTTTTGGTTACCTAGACGTTATTCCCAGCCGATCCGTAGTAAAAGACCGACTTACAAAACTTTGGAACTACGAAAAGTTCGGAGTTCCTTTTAAGGAAGGGAATCGTTACTTCTATTCAAGAAATAGTGGTCTGCAGAATCAGAGTGTGCTGTATACCGTAAGGTCGCTCGACGCGGAGCCGCAGCTTGTGCTCGACCCGAACAGTCTTTCCAGCGACGGAACGGTCGCAGTCTCAGGAATGCAAGTCAGCCATGACGGAAACTTGCTGGCCTACAGTTTGTCAGCTTCTGGTTCTGACTGGCAGGAATGGAAGGTTCGCAACGTTGAGAGTGGGAAGGATCTGACGGACCAACTCAAATGGGTCAAGTTCTCAGGTGTTTCGTGGACTCGCGACGATACAGGATTTTTCTACAGTCGATACGACGAGCCTAAAGGCGACTCACTCAAGGACACCAACTATTTTCAGAAAGTCTACTATCACAAACTCGGAACCCCACAGACTGAAGATGCTTTGGTGTATGAACGACCCGATCAGAAAGATTGGTTGTTTGGAGGCTCGGTAACCGAAGATGGCAACTACCTGATCATCACTGTGTTTCAGGGCACTGATTCAAAGACTCGAGTCTACTACAAAGATCTAAAGACCAAAGACGCTCAAGTTGTAAAACTGTTGGACGACTTTGATGCGGCGTATTCATTTATTGGCAACGACAAAACAAAATTCTGGTTTCAGACTGATATGCAATCTCCCAGAGGAAAGTTAATCGAGATTGATGTTACTAAACCGGAACGAAGTAACTGGAAAGTAATAGTTCCTGAAAGTAAAGAAGCTCTACAAACAGTTAGTTTTGTAAACCAGCAGTTCGTCCTCAACTATTTGAAGGATGCTTACACTCAAGTCAAGGTTTACGACGTAACCGGCAAGTTTGTCAGGGAAGTCGGTTTCCCCGGTATTGGTTCAGCTGATGGATTCAGTGGTAAGTCGACAGATAAAGAAACCTTCTACGCGTTCACTGGTTTCACAACTCCAACAACCATCTATCGATATGACCTCGCGACCGGCAACAGTTCGATCTTTCGACAACCCAAAGTTGACTTTGATCCAGCGGACTACGAAACAAAACAGGTTTTCTATTCGAGTAAAGACGGCTCAAAAGTGCCAATGTTTATTACCTTCAAAAAAGGGTTAAAGCTCGATGGCAACAATCCAACCTATCTCTACGGTTACGGTGGTTTTAATGTCTCGTTGTCTCCCGCATTCTCGGTTGGAAATCTGGTTTGGATGGAGATGGGCGGCGTGTACGCGCAACCCAATTTGCGAGGTGGCGGCGAGTATGGAGAAGACTGGCATCAGGCTGGAATGAAGCTTAAGAAACAGAATGTCTTCGACGACTTTATCTCGGCTGCACAGTGGTTGATAGATAACAAGTACACATCGACACCTAAGTTGGCGATTGGTGGTGGCAGTAATGGTGGGCTATTGGTTGGAGCCGCGTTAACCCAACGACCCGATCTATTCGGTGCGGCGTTGCCTGCGGTAGGTGTGATGGATATGTTGAGGTTTCAGAAGTTCACGATTGGTTGGGCCTGGGTGTCTGACTATGGTTCATCAGACAATGCAGATGAGTTTAAGGCGATCTACGCGTACTCTCCGCTTCACAATATCAAACCAGGTACCTCGTATCCGCCAACCTTGATTACCACAGCCGATCATGACGATCGAGTCTGGCCCGGACACAGCTTTAAGTTTGCAGCCACGTTGCAGGCCGCTCAGGCTGGACCTGCACCAATTCTTATCAGGATAGAGACGAAAGCTGGTCACGGTGCGGGTAAACCAACCGCAAAGATTATTGAAGAGATTGCAGATCGCTGGGCATTTCTAGTGAAGACTCTTGATATGAAGAGCTAGCTTACCTTGCTTTTTGCCCCGAAGGGGAAATGGCTCAAGGCCAGGGTTGCCGATTCGGCTACCCTGGGAAAGAAATCACTCGCAACCTTACAACCCCGACTCGTCGGGGTTGCGCCCGTTCCCTAGTTACTGACACAACCGCGTTGCGGTTGAGATTCTCTTGCTTCAGTTCCCAGGGTGCCGAAGGGCAACTCTGGGCTTTGGTGCTTTGCCCCTTCGGGGCAAAAACCAACCCTTCGCCCCGTGTGAGTGAGACGAAGGGTAACTTAGACTTCTTAAATAACAACGGCTGTCTCAGTCAGACCAGGGGGCAGGTTTCCGAACCCACCGAAACGGCCTAAGTTTTTCTTGTAACTCATCTGGCAGTGGACCATTGTCACTGGCGGCGATGTTTGATTCAACGTGAGAGAGTTTCCGCATACCAGGAATGATCGTGCTTACGTCAGCGCTACCCAGGATAAAGCGCAACGCAAGTTCCGGCATGGTGATTCTTGTGGAATGTTCCTGATTCCATTCTTTCAATAGTTTCTTCAGTTGTTCGGCTCTCTCGACACTCGGGATCAGGTTGTCGGGCACAAAGTAATTATTACGCCAATCACCCTCAGGCCATTTACTCTCGGTTGTTAACGTGCCGGTTAAGGTGCCTTCGTCGAATGGAACGCGGGCGATTACCGCAACATTCATCTCTCGACACGCCGGGAACAACTCATCTTCCGGATTCTGATCGAAAATGTTGTAGATCACTTGAACCGCGTCGATCTGTCCACTCTTGACAGCGCGTACTCCATTCCATGGCTCCCAACGATTGAGGCTTAGTCCGACAGCTTTAATGAGTCCC
>JGI12686J13345_100293_pt1 | contig 7582 bp, 5 predicted proteins | sample TexAe_OM2H0_O2_FD_13345 | JGI IMG/M metagenome (IMG submission 13345) | reverse complement strand
ACCTTAGTGCGAGAGAGAACGAAGACAACTGTCGAGGCGGTCGACTTCGCGAAAGAAAATCAAATTAAAACTGGGTCGGTTTTTTGTAAGCCGGGAGTGGCCGCACTCTATTCCATCACTTAATGCATGTCAACAAAAAAATATCTTACGACTCAGCAAGAAGTATCACGGGCAGTATTAGTTACGGGCCTTAAATAGATCAGCTTGCTCCGTTGACCCTTTTCAGCTAAAAGATCTGTAGAGATGACAAAACGCTCGGAAGTACGTGCCGCTGTTTCGCGCAAACTCAGTCCTTACCCATTCAGTGCAATCGTGGGCCAGGAGGAGATGAAACTCGCGCTCATTCTGAATGTTGTGGACCCTCTGATCGGTGGCGTCCTCATAATGGGTCACCGTGGTACTGGAAAATCAACCGCGGTTCGCTCACTGGCTGACTTACTCCCCAGTATTAATGCGGTTTCGGGCTGTCCTTACAACTGCGATCCGGTTGATGAGAGGTATCTCTGTGATGATTGCCGTACTAAGTCGACAAGTGGAGCGCTCTCGTCCGTAGCAACATCGGTACGCGTAGTCGAACTTCCACTCGGTGCTACTGAAGATCGTGTCTGCGGCACAATCGATATCGAGCGCGCCCTCAAGGAAGGCAAGAAGCAATTTGATCCGGGTTTACTGGCACGCGCCAATAGAGGATTCCTTTACATCGACGAGGTGAATCTTCTCGAAGACCATCTAGTCGATCTGTTGCTCGATGTTGCTGTGACTGGTTGGAACAAGGTCGAGCGTGAAAATGTTTCGGTGGAACATCCTGCAAGATTCGTCTTAGTTGGTTCTGGCAATCCTGAAGAAGGGGAACTGAGACCTCAACTGCTTGACCGGTTCGGTTTACACGCAGAGGTGCGAACTGAGAACTACCTCGCTAGTCGCGTCGCTATAGTGACGCGGCGCGAAGCCTACGATCGCGATCCTGAAAAGTTTTGCGCATCGTACGCGGACGAGCAATGTGAACTTCGAGACGCCATTTCACACGCTCGCAAGAATCTTGAAAAGGTCAAAGTGGACAAAGAGATCCTAACGCGAATCGCCCAGCTATGTGCAGACCTGAACATCGATGGGCATCGCGGTGAACTGACCATAATGCGTGCTGCACGGGCGCTGGCAGCGTTCGAAAACCGCAGGCGAATTACGGATACTGATGTTAGACGAGTCGCAACGATGGCGCTTCGACATCGCTTAAGACGCGACGCGCTTGAGGAAACAGCAACGAGTGAACAGGTAGAGCAAGCTGTTGAGGAAGTCTTTCCGCCAACCCAGAAACAAGGGAAGAATAACGAATCAAATGAAGACGATGCGGATCAGCAGAGGGACAGAAACTCACCGAATGATGGTGGCTCGAAGTCCAAGCCTACCACGGAGCGAACTGGTAAAGGTTACGGTTCAGAACCAAGAAACGCAGGAGTGCCGACACCACCCAGTGTAGAAAACAAGAGGATCAAAGCACAGCTTGATAACGCTCTTAGGCAATCGGATCGCCCAAACCGTTCTCACTCTCAAAGTCAAAAATCAGGATTGACGAAGACTGCGCCGCAGAATCTGCGAGGTCGCTACGCGCGAGCAGTCGCATTTAAGACTCGAGGCAGCAGAGTCGCAATCGATGCGACGCTTCGGGCACTAGCATCGAGTCTCTCATCGGAGGGTCGCACGTCTGATAGTCTTCGTTACAAACTCTTAAAGGAAAAACAGGGTACTCTATACATTTTCGCGATCGACACTTCTGGTAGTATGGCTGTTAATCGAATCGCACGTGCAAAGAGCACGATCCTAAGACTTCTGAGAAAGTCATACATCAACCGAGATAACGTGGCTATCGTTTCTTTTCACGGCACGACGGCAAAACTTAATCTGCCACCTTCGAGAAGTATTCTGCGCGCGAAAAGAGTCCTGGATTCGTTGACAATGGGGGGAAGCACCCCACTGGCTGCCGGTTTGGTTTGTACAACTGAGGCTATCAAACAGTTCGGCGAGAAACATGGAGAAACGGTTGTGCTCCTTTTCACTGACGGCCGTTCGAATGTACCTTTAAGACGCAACGCATACCAGAAACGTGCGATGAAACCCCTGGCAATTGAACGTGAGATATTTCAACTCAGTCTCGAGTTAAACAAGTTGAGGGTTCGTATAGTTGTAGTAGATACGCAGCGGCAGTTCGAATCGAGCGAAGACACGCGTCGCCTTGCATCAGTGTTGCGAGGCAAGTTTGTAAAAATAGACCCGGAGCTCTCTCTCTGAATTAACCGACCAACGTTCTCTTAATGAAGAAAGATCAGAAGCTAGATTCAGCCGGACGAGACGCTCGGGTGCTCGAACTCTATGAGCAGCTCGTGGAGGTGGAGGAGCGTCTGATTCCGACCGGGCTTCATATATTCGGCAAGCCGTCGCAATTTAATGAAAAGACTGATCTGTTGCGCATGTTGGCTTCTTTCGATCGCCCCGAAATCGGAACACGCGCGCTGCCCGAACTAATTGCCGAGGGTTTAGGTGTTACTTACTCGAGAAAACAGTCCAACACCGGATTCACCGAACACGAGTTGACAATCCGCGAACAGATCGACGCTTTCGCGAAGGAGTCGATTGAAGTCTTTTTGAAGAGCGGTGTCGACGATGCGATTTCATTCTTAGACCGTGCAGCGAACGTAAACCTCGAAACTTCAACAGCTTTGTTCTTAATGCTCGCAGACGTCTGCCAGAAGCTCGAGACAAATAATGAAATCGAATCGCTCATTCGAGCGTTGCGTGCTGAGTACATCGAGCCTGGACCAGGCGCCGACATAGTTCAGAACCCACAGATTTTGCCGACTGGTCGGAACACTTACGCGGTGAACCCTTACCTTATTCCGTCCGCTTTAGCCTATTCCAAAGGTGAAGTTGTTGCCTCGTCCCTATTAGAACGACACCTGACCGAACACGGGAAATACCCCGAAGCTATTGCTCTCGTGCTGTGGGGCCTCGATAACATCAAGACTCATGGAGAAGGTGTGGCTCAGGCGTTGTGGTTACTCGGAGTCCGTCCAATTTCGGACGGCTTGAATAGGGCCACACAAGTCGAGGCAATTTCACTTGAACAGCTGGGACGACCGCGCATCGATGTTGTCATGACCGTGTCGGGCATCTTTCGAGATCTCTTTAGTCCAACGGTGCAACTTTTAGATAAAGCCGTCCGCCTCGTAGCTAATCTCGATGAGCCTGCCGAATCAAATTACATACGCAAACACGTTACGGAACAGATGAATTCCGATGGCTGTGACCTCGATGAAGCTGCTGTAAGAGTGTTTTCAAACGCACCGGGAAACTATGGCACAAATGTAAACTTCATGGTGATGGACTCTCAGTGGGATAGGGAAGACACCTTGGGTGATCTATTCGTCACTCGTAAATGTTTTGCCTACGGCCGTGACTCTACAGGAAGGTCAATTGAAGGTAGAGAAGCACGACTTGCGATGGACCGAGCGCTTTCTCGCGTTGAGGCTACTTACCAAAACATCGACACGTTTGAAATAGGACTAACGGATGTAGACCACTACTTTGAATATCTTGGCGGTGTTTCAAAGGCGGTCGAGCATCGAGCAAAGTCCCGACCAGCGATTTATTTGTCAGACAGCTTATCGCGCGATGTGAAGATTCGATCCCTCGAAGAGACTGTAAGGTTGGAGACTCGAGCTAAAACGTTAAATCCGAAATGGTACGAAGGGATGTTAAAGCACGGCTTCCGTGGTGTCGCTGAGATTGAGAGCCACGTTTCGAATACTTTTGGCTGGAGTGCGACTGCGGACGCCGTTGATGAGTGGATTTACTCGGAGGTGGCTGAGACTTTTCTGTTTGATAACTCAATGCTGGATCGTCTACGTGATTTGAACCCACACTCGGCACATGGACTGGTACAGCGTCTGCTCGAAGCCAATGGCCGTGGGTATTGGGATGCAGACGATAACAAACTAAAAAAACTGCGTGAGATTGGCCGGAGTCTCGAGGATCAATTGGAAGGTATTGTCCCTGAACCTAATGTCGCGCCCGGATTCTAAAAAGACTCTCAAGACTTACTATCGATGAATATCACTGTTCTCTATGTTGGTTCGAGCTTGTTGTCTCCTCTGCGAAATGCGGAACGCGAGATCAATCGTGCTTATGACCTCGGTTTGCGGGTGGCTGCCTATAATTTTGGTTCACCGTTAAATGACAGCGAATGGGTTGAAGTCGAAACCGATTTGTCCGATGCAAACATAGTGTTTGTGATCCATGTGATGGATGGGGAAAACGCTTCCCGACTAATTACCAGTCTCGAACGTTATCGCGATCGTCATGAAGCAGTGATCGTAATTAACTGCATGCCCGATTTGATGCGACGTACTCGAATGGGCAAACTCGACATTGGTGCGTTCGCAGGTGGCAACAAACGAAGCAAGCAGAGAGAATCCGTTCGTCTGTTGAGTTCAGTGGGTTCGTGGATAGGCAAGCAGGCGAGTCGCGGATCGCAGAATCGAAAACGCAACCACGGTCATTACCTGAAAGTTGTGGATCGTTTACCCGGCATTCTAAAGTTTGTTCCTACTGCTGGCGCCCTCACTGATGCGAAAAACTATCTCTATTTGTTCTGTTATTTTCTGCAACCAACTCCTGCGAACATTCAATCGATGTTGCTCTACTCACTGAAGCACTATGTTCGCAGCGAGCAAATGAGCGCGATAAAACTGCGAATCCCGCAGCCACAACAGATGCCCTCGGTTGCCATTTACCATCCGGAGGCGCCTGCTTTGTTTGCCTCGATTGAGAGTTATGAAAAGTGGTATCGCTCATACCGCAGCGAATACAAGAATGGTGAGAAGACGCTGGATCCTGGTTCTACCATAGGTTTGCTGCTGATGCGTCCCCAGGTGGTTAGTAGAACTACCAAGCACTACGATCAACTTATTCGTGCGCTGGAAGCTGAAGGACTCGATGTTGTACCAGCTATCGCCACCCTAATGGATAACCGTGAGGCAGTTAGTCGTTTCTTTGTCGATTCGCGCGCTGAAAACTCACCACGTGTAAGTCAAATAGTTTCGCTGACAGGCTTCAGTTTTGTTGGCGGGCCAGCAATGAACGACAGCGCGGCAGCCTCTCAATATCTTTCCCACCTCAATGTACCCTATCGTTCTGCGGTCAGTTTGGACACTCAAACGCTAGAAGCTTGGGCTGATTCGCAAACTGGTTTGAATCCAGTTCAAGCTGGGATGCAGGTTGCTATTCCCGAAATTGACGGAGCCACCGAACCGTTTGTCTACGGTGGAATCCCGGAGCGTGGACAGGAGCCAGTGCCGCTCGAAGAACGTTGTAGCCGGTTCGCGAGGCGATTGCGTCGCTGGAATCACTTGCGCAATTCATCTCGCGATCGGATCAAGCTCGCTTTTGTGCTTTTCTGTTTCCCACCGAACAAGGGAAATATAGGCACGGCCGCCGACCTAGATGTTTTCCCAAGTGTCTGGGAAACGCTGAACCGACTGAAGACTGATGGATATTCAATAGACCTCCTGGCGAGTCCCGATGAATTGCGAGAACGCTTGTTAGATGGAAACTCCGAGTCTTATGGTGCTACGGCGAATATCGCATACAGAATGTCAGTGTCGGAATATCGACGGCTCTGTCCCTATGTACGCGACGTAGAGAGTGATTGGGGACCGGCACCTGGTTCAATTAACACTTTTGCGGGAGACCTATTAATCCAGGGACTGCGACTTGGAAACGTATTCATTGGTATCCAACCAACCTTCGGGTTGGAAGGTGATCCAATGCGACTCATGATGGCTAAGAGCGGGTCACCTCATCACGGCTTTATGGCCTTTTACACTTATCTGCAGCGAGTACTAGAGGTGGATGCGGTTATTCACTTCGGCACGCACGGAGCATTGGAATTTATGCCCGGTAAGCAGATCGGTCTCTCGGGCTCTTGCTGGCCGGATCGATTGATTGGAGACCTGCCTAACCTTTATGTCTATAGTTCAAACAATCCGTCCGAGGGTTCCATCGCCAAACGACGCTCCTACGCCGAGTTAATTTCCTATCTGACGCCACCAATCGAGAATGCAGGCCTCTATAAAGGACTGGCCGCTCTGAAGGAACTGGTTACTTCATACAGACAATCTGTGGATGAGGATGAGCGGGAGCGGTTATTTGAATCTATCGAGGAGCTAAGCGGAGAACTCAATTTGTCTCCTGCCAACACAATCTCAAATGCACAACTCAACTCGAGCTACTCAGAGCTTGCTCAAACTCCGCGCTAGTCAAGCGGTGTTTAAAAACCTCAACTCCGTTAATCACAATTACTGGAATATCGAAGCCGTATCGAAGGCGGAGATCGGGATCGTTATCGATGTTGATCTCTTCGAAAGTAAAAACGTTGTTGTTGGCGAGAGAGTCAGTGATGACTAACTTTGCGTCATCGCAAAGATGGCAACCCGGTCGGGAGTAAACAATTACATGAGGTTTCGGCAACTAAGGTTTCCTCCAGTTGATGATACGCTGAATGCTTCCAAGTAATATTTCTTGCCAGCGAATTACGAAACAAGGTATAAATAGCGCGCCGACCACATTATATTGCTTTGATTAGGTTCGGCGCTCTTCATGATTAAACACATAGTTCGTTTTTTTGCGCAGAGAGTGATCCCTGTTAGTCGGGAAGTTGTATAGGCTGCTCCCTGTAGATAAGTCGAAGTGTACCCACGGAAGTAGCAAAGTAAAGCAATAGTATTTGGAATGACGGAGGTTCGGACTTGGATAGTCAGGCCGATCAAAATCTGTCCACCACTACACCGAGCGCAGGCAGTGAAGCGGCAGCTTGGGTTCCGCCGCGCCCGAAGTTGAACAACTCACTAGTTGAAACGACTTCGGATCCGCCGGTGAACAAAATGCGTCGTCGCATCGTTTGGGCAACCGTCGCGGCCGCATTGACGACATTCTTTCTGATGTTCGTCCGGTTTTTCCTTCCTCGTTCAATTCTCGAGCCATCCAGCCAGTTCAGAATCGGGCCTCCAGGTGATTACGCGCTAGGCGTCGACACGAAGTGGCAGCAACAGTATCGAATCTGGGTCACTCGTACTTCGGATCGATTGTTTGTTATCTACGCGCGTTGTACGCACCTTGGGTGCACACCTGATTGGAAGGCCAGCGAGAACAAGTTTAAGTGTCCGTGCCATGGCAGTGGCTACGACAGCGAAGGTATCAACTTTGAAGGACCGGCGCCGCGACCTATGGATCGTGCGAAAGTGACGCTCGATGCTGAAGGTCAGATTCTAGTTGATGTCGGTAAATTGTTTGAATGGCCGAAGGGTGAAGTAGGTCATTTCAACGATAAAGATGCGTTTATTCCACTTTAGTTCAGAACCGAACTTAAGAAACCCCGACTTAACGAAACATGGCAGATAGCCCAGATCCAAAAGAGACAAAACAGTTAACAACTGGCGTAGAAGGTAGCAAGAGCCTCGTCGAGAAGGTCAAAGAAGGCAGCAGTGTGCTCAAAGATCGCGCTGTTGAGGAGGCCAAGGGCTATTCAGAC
>JGI12686J13345_100291_pt1 | contig 7591 bp, 5 predicted proteins | sample TexAe_OM2H0_O2_FD_13345 | JGI IMG/M metagenome (IMG submission 13345) | reverse complement strand
CAGTTTGACGTGCCAACGCTGCTGGCGATTGTTGGGCCAGGAGCTGCTGATCTCGTTGTAACCAAGGACGAGGTTCAGGACAAGGAACGAGCAGCTACATTTGCCGCTAAAGCCCAGGAAAAAACCTCGGTGACTCCGGATCCAAAAAACCCGAATCGCGTGATCCTATCAGTCGGCAATGAGGATTGGCCGTATCCGGTGCCGATCGTGAAGCGCAATGGCAGGTGGTATTTCGACGTCTTGACTGGCCGCAAGGAAATTTTGGATCGACGCATTGGAGCCAATGAGCTGGATGCGATCACCATTTGCCGCGGTTATGTGGACGTCCAAAAACAATATGCACTTCAGGCTCATGATGGAGTCAATCAATACGCTCAAAAAATAATTAGCACACCCGGAAAGCAAGACGGACTAGCCTGGCAAAATGCCGATGGCACCTGGGGTGGGCCAGTCGGAGAAGGAATAGCCAAAGCCTTGCAGCAAGGTTACTCGAGCAAGGCTCAGCCCTACCATGGTTACTACTTCAAGATCCTTAAAGGACAGGGACCCGATGCACCCTTGGGAAGAATGGACTTCGTGGTGAAGGGCGTAATGATTGGAGGCTTTGCACTTGTGGCCGTTCCAGCCGACTACCGTGTCACTGGTGTGAAAACTTTTATCGTCAGCTATGAGGGCATCGTCTACCAGAAAGATCTCGGTCCCACCTCTTTAGAGATCGTCAAGAAGATGGAGTTATACAACCCTGATAGGACCTGGCTTCGCACAGACGACGCGTGGTAACCGCGTATCACGGATGCATCAGGTGGACCAGTCGGAGTTTCCCAGACCATGTGCGTTAACAAAGGAGATACTCCTGGGCAGAAGTAGGTCATTTCACGATTCAGCGATAGCAGCCTGTCAAAACTGACAGTATTAAGCGTGCTCGACTTACGGTTACGATGATTCGCTAATTTCGGCGAATGCTGAACACCGTATATCTTCGCCAAGACGTCTGCATGATTCGACGAACCGGACGCGTGCTGGTATTGGCAACAACTTAAAAAAATTGATTAGGAGAAAACTGATATGAAAAGCAGAAAATCTATTGCGGTGCCAGCGGCTTTAGCCTTTGTGTTAACGCTGATGAGCGCCGCCGGGGCCTTGGCCCAAAACGCGAGCAACGTGCATCCCGTCCAAGTCCCACAAGGACAGAAACAAAAGATTCAGGGCGTTGTAAGCGTCCGAACCGGCGATAACTTTAAAGTTCGAGATCCCGGCGGAAACGAGACTACGGTACTCTTGACGGCCAACGAGACTACGGTACTCTTGACGGCCGACACAAAGGTCAGTTCTCACAACAGAGGTCTCAGGGGAAAACAGGAATACCCCGTGACCTACATCATGCGGGGGCTCCGTTTGCAAGCGGAAGGTAAGGGAGATGCCGACGGGAATTTGGTAGCCGATTGGGTCAGGTTTGATGAGCAAGACTTGCGATCAGCCCAGGCTCTCGAGCAGACAGATGAACTCGCTCAGGAAAACCAGGCGAGGCTCGAGGCTGCTGAAAAGGCTGCTAAAGAAGCGCAGGCAAATGCGGAACGGATGGCAGGACAAATTGCTGAAAATACCGCTCTTGCAAATGCGGCCGCAGCCAAAGCTGAAGCAGCACAAAAGCAGGCTGATGCTGCTTATAAGGCTGCAGCTCTAGCCAACAACCGCATCAACGGACTTGATGATTACGAACAGATCAAGACAATCCCGGTTCTCTTCAAAGTGAACAGTAGCGTTATTGATGCTGCTGCCAGGCAGACAATCGACGACGCCGCAGCCTGGGCCAAGGGAGAGAAGGCAAAGGGAAATACGAACGGATGGCTCGTTGAAGTTGTGGGCTTTGCGGATACAACTGGCAACACGGCCAAGAACCGCGCCTTGAGTGAACGACGCGCAAAGGCCGTAATTCAATACTTGGTTGGCGTGCATAATTTGGATCTGCGCCGGTTGGTCCAACCGTTTGGATATGGGGATTCCAAGCCAGTAGCGGATAACAAAACCGCACAAGGGCGGGCGAAGAATCGACGAGTTGAGATCAGGATTTTGCAGAACAAGGGAATCGCAACCACGGGTGAGTAGTTCTTAAGCGAGCTCCGCATGCGTCTACGCAACCTGCCGCAATTAGGTAATCGCTGATTGCGGCAGGTTTGTTTGTAGGAATGAGTCAGTACCGAAACGCGGTAGCGTCGGGTTAACGTAGCAGTCAGGCGCCAGCAATTTGGAGCGGACCCGACGCTACCGCGTTTCGGTACTGACTTCATTGCCACAACAGCTTTCTGTGCGCTAGCGGTTGATGAAGGCGACACCGTTTTCGGAGTGACATGAGTTGCCGCTGAAACGCTTGAGCACGGATAGCTTTGGTTGGCTATAACTATTAAAGTGATTGTTCAGACCGTGGCGAAGTTGCTTATTTGAGACAGAAGATATCGCCGACTAAGTCGCACGATTTGTAATTGTCAAGGAGCAAAATGAAACCAGTCTTAACCCTCGTTAGTGTAGTACTCCTGCTAAGCATGTCTATCGTGGTCCAGGCACAAAAGACATCGGCCGCTTTCGATGAGAGTGTCAATTTTTCAAACTACAAGACCTTTGCGTTTGATAAACCCGGAGCGCGCAATCCGTTCGTAAACAACTTGATCGTTCAGGCGGTGGAAAAGGAGCTGACTTCACGAGGGCTCACGAAGGTAACTACTGATCCCGACTTGCGCGTAGTTTATTTGGCGGCGACTGGTCCAAATCTACAAGTCGCCGATGTTCCTTTCTACCATGTGGTCAATCCCGTCTACAGCGGAATGGTGTTTAGTGCTACGTCGACAATGTGGGACGTTACGACCGGAACTCTGGTGATCGATCTGTTTGACCCCAAGACAGAACGAACTGTTTTCCGCGGCTCGGCAAGTGATGTTCTGCAACGAGCGCCCAGTGCCGATCTAGCGGCAGATGCGAAGCTCGTTACGAAGCCGATCAACAAGGGCATCGCGAAAATCTTTAAGAAGTATCCGGCAAAACAGAAATAGACCGGATTATTCCAAGCTTCATGTTGGAGTCTGTCTCCCCGCACCCCTGCGTTCGCAGTAAATCTCTGTTCAGAAAATTATTCACCGTCGAGACCAGAGAGAAGGTGTGTTTTTGTTCTGAGCGAATACACGCATGCGTGGGTAAGTTCAGCGATCACAGAAACCCTCAGTTAGCACGTGCTACAGATCAGATAAGGATCGCTGAACGTCTCATCAGTGGAAGGTCACTTGCCAGTTTTGAACAAAGAGACTCCCCGCAAAGGTTGACAAGGTTGGGCCGCATGACATATCGTCGGGTCTCCTCGTAATTGAAAACGAATGTCAATATCAGTTTCAAGCTGATTGGTTATTCGTTTATTTACGGTGAATCACATGTCTCCGGAGGAGTGTTCCAATGTCGCGTTCCGCTTACCTTCACCGCTTGCTCATGCGCTCGCTTTTCTTGTTACTGGCGGCTACGCAGATTGCCCACGCGCAATTCACCGCTCAACCATCGATTCGCGGAAGAGTGTTGGATCCAGACCGAGCGGCGGTCGCTGGGGCCAGTGTTGTTGCAGAGCCAAACGTTGGCCGGTCCACAGTGTTCTCGGCAACGACTGATCAAAATGGTGAATTCTCCATCGCTGTTTCACCCGGTGATTACACCGTAAAGGTAGTTGCCAATGGATTTTCCGACGCAGTGCAGACAGTTAGTTTGAGTCAGTCAGGGAGTCCATCGCTGGAGGTGGTATTGCAGCTCTCCGGGTTAGCCAGCAGCGTTACTGTTCTCGGAACGGGAGACTATCAAACGGATGTCATCAATAGCGCTACGAAAACATTGACGCCGTTGCGAGATATTCCACAATCGATCAGCGTTGCCACCAAAGAGCAGATCCGGGATCAACAGATGCAGAGTATTGGCGACGTAATTCGCTATACGCCTGGCCTCGGTGTGCATCAGGGTGAAAACAATCGTGACCAGGTCATCATTCGTGGCCAAAGTACGAGCGCTGACTTTTTCCTCAATGGTGTTCGCGACGACGTGCAGTACTATCGCGACCTGTACAACCTTGAGCGCCTGGAAACTTTGAAGGGGCCCAGCGCAATGATCTTCGGTCGCGGTGGTGGCGGTGGCGTAGTCAATCGGGTGACCAAAGAAGCTAACTTTTCTCAGCTTCGTGAAATCTCTATAACCGGCGGTTCTTTTTACAATCGACGTATTTCAGGTGATCTCGATCAGCCCCTGGGCGACAAGGTTGCGCTACGTTTGAACAGCGTGTACGAGAACTCAAATAGCTTTCGTGAGTTCGTCAATCTCAATCGGTTTGCGATCAATCCGACCTTCACTATAGCTCCCAGCGACCAAACGCGGTTCACCATTGGTTACGAGTTTGCCCGCGATAGACGTACTGCCGACCGTGGCATCACTTCGTTTCAAAACAGACCGGCGGACGTTCCGATTTCAACCTTCTATGGCAATCCTGATGACAGTCATGTTCGTTCCAATGTAAATCTATTGTCCGGTACTTTCGAGCATCAAGCCGGCAAGCTGAATATCCGCAACCGTACTCTGTTCGGTGACTACGATCGCTTTTATCAGAATTATGTACCTGGTGCGACTAATGCTACTAAGACCCTGGTTACGATCACTGCATATAACAATGCTACACGGCGCAAGAATCTGTTCAATCAGACAGACTTAACCTACAACTTCTTAACCGGACCAGTCAGGCACACGTTGTTGGGTGGTGCTGAATTTGGTCGCCAGCTTACGGATAATTTCCGTCAGACTGGCTTCTTCAACAATACAACTACCTCGATTCAAGCGCCCTTCGACAATCCAACCATCTTTACACCTGTAACCTTTCGTCAGAACGCAACTGATGCGGACAATCATCTCACTAACAATTTGGCCTCCACCTACGTGCAAGACCAAATTGAGATATCTCGTTATGTGCAAGTTCTAGCCGGCTTACGCTACGATTATTTCGATCTCACCTATCACAACAATCGGAACGGTGACACCTTGCAGCGCGTGGACAACTTGCTTGCACCACGCCTTGGCCTCGTGGTCAAGCCGATAACTGAACTCTCAATCTATGGCAGTTACAGCGTTTCATATCTGCCTAGCTCAGGCGATCAGTTCTCTTCGCTGACAACGATTACACAACAAGTAAAGCCCGAGAAGTTCACTAACTATGAAGTGGGTGTCAAATGGGATGTTCGCCGTTATCTCTCCTTGACGTCGGCGCTATATCGTCTTAATCGCACCAACACCAGAGCTATCGATCCCAACAATCCGGCGGCCATAATTCAGACAGGCAGCCAACGCACTAACGGTTTCGAGATCGGTCTGAACGGAAACATCACACGAGACTGGAGCGTAGCCGGAGGTTATTCGTACCAGGACGCTTTCATCACGAGTGCGACTGCGGCTGCGGCTCTTGGAAAACAGGTAGGTCAAGTACCGCACAATACATTCTCGCTTTGGAATAAGTACCAGGTCATTCCGAGGCTGAGTGTTGGATTGGGTATCATTTCGCGATCGGACATGTTTGTTGCTGTCGACAACACAGTTGTAGTACCTGGATACACGAGGGCAGACGCTGGTGTGTTCTACACCTTTAGCGAGCATTGGCGGCTTCAGGGTAACATCGAGAATCTGTTCAACCGGACGTATTTTATTAACGCCGATAGCAACACCAATATCTCACCCGGCTCGTCGCGCGCTTTGCGTGTTGGACTTGTGGCGAGGTTTTAAGGTGAGGTAACGGCTGTTGCTGTGTAGCCGTAGGCCTAGGTGGCATCCACCATAGTTGCTACCAGATGTTCCAACGCTGCGGACGGATCGCTGCACCTACCCGTATGAACTGGAGAAGTTTGAATAATTGTGCTGCGCTGAGCAACGAGCCAATGAAAACGTTGACGCTGCGGTAACTGACCGATCGATCCGGCTTCATCGCCGCCGGCACAGATAGTTGGAATAGACGCCAAATGTTTCTTAACGAGATCCAAGTCAACGTTTGGATCGAGAGCCAGAAGGCGCGACTCATTCAACTTGATGCGTGCCTCTAAAAAAGACAGATCAGGACACGATAGGATTACGCCGGCGTTGATAAACTCTCCGCGGTCCACTTTTGGTACAACCCGAATCACGGCATAGTCATACCTGAATTTATCGGGCACGCAGCGCCTCCTCAACGAAGTGACGAGGCTCGTGAAGACGCCTCGTCAAGTATTCGACGTAAGCCTGTCTGTTTTCTGCAGTTGTACTAAAGGGAGTGTTTTCATTCATCCAGTCGTCCGGCACAAGTTCAACAATTCGTTTTATTACTTCTTCATTGATCAGTGTTGTCATTCTCTGATCGGCTGCTTCTAGCGCATTGACGAAGGGAAGCAGGATGTGTTCTTTGATCAATGGAAACGGATCCTTGCTGCGTTGGTCCATCTCTGTCCAGGAATGATGAAAGTACAGGGCGGCACCGTGATCGATCAACCAGAGTTGGCGGTGCCACATTAACAGGTTTGCATTTCGGGAGGTGCGATCGACGTTTGTGACATATGCGTCGAGCCACACGACACGCGAAGCCAGGTCGGCATCCGGTTTGTCAGCAACCGGGTCGAACATCACTGAGCCGGGAAGGTAGTCGAGACCGAGATTCACTCCACCGCTTGCGCGTATGAGATCTTGTATTTCCGGATCGGGTTCCGTTTTTGCGATCTCAGGGTCGAGCGAAACGAAGACGAGCTCGGGAACCAACAACCCTGCCGCCCTGGCGATCTCACCAGCAATTAATTCTGCGATGAGAGCTTTGGTTCCTTGACCGGCGCCGCGGAATTTGAGGACGTACAATCCATCATCATCCGCCTCGATGATGGCAGGAAGCGATCCACCTTCACGCAGAGGAGTGACATATCGTGCAGCATTTACAGTTCTCATTTCGGATCCACAGATTACACAGATGACGCGGATTCGTCACTTAATGATTCGATTAGCTTGCGGACATTCGCCCGTAGCATGTTCAATACATCTCGCCTTCCCATTCAAGACAAATCGCGCCCGTTGTTCGATAGCCGGGTTTAGTTAACAAATTTTTTTCTGCAACTTGTCGATTTCGGCGATCCTGGTTCGACTTATTGTTAAAGGAGTCGACTTTGCTGCCAAATTACTAGAGAGGGAAACGAAAAGATGAGCAATGTACGAGTACTCGTAGGCACCCGAAAAGGGGCATTCATTTTGACCTCAGATGGAAAACGAGAAAAGTGGGACGTTAGTGGTCCTCACTTTGCCGGCTGGGAGATCTATCACCTGAAAGGGTCAGCCGCAGATCCCAACCGCATTTACGCGTCGCAAACCAGCGGCTGGTTTGGCCAGATCATTCAGCGTTCAGACGACGGCGGTAAGACCTGGTTTCAACCTGGAACGCCTGCCGGAGAACCGACTACCACGCCTGATGGGATGCCAAAGGGTGAAAGCAACAAGTTTGCTTACGACACTTCGGCTGAAACGGGCAAACCGCTTACGACACATCAATTCTATGATGGCACTCCGCATCCGTGGGAGTTCA
>JGI12686J13345_100276_pt1 | contig 7797 bp, 10 predicted proteins | sample TexAe_OM2H0_O2_FD_13345 | JGI IMG/M metagenome (IMG submission 13345) | reverse complement strand
CAGTGGTAAAAGCAAGCAGGTTTCCATCATCACTTGGTACGAATGCACCAACGGACATGAATTTCTGATCTTTAGCCAGTTCGTTCTGGTCCAGCACGATCTCTTCGGGAGCCGTCACGCTGCCATGTTTGCGACAGAAGATCGGGTACTGCTTACCTTCAAAGGTGCGCGTGTAGTAGAAATAATCACCCCATCGATAAGGCACGCTCTCATCGGTCTGCTTAATGTGACTAAGCATTTCTTTGTATAGCTTTTCCTGGAGCTCAGCTGTCGGTTTCATGACCGCGTTTGTATAGGCGTCCTCAGTTTGGAGGTAGGCCATCACGTCCGGATTTGTTTTTTCACGCAGCCAGAAATAGTCGTCTATTAGTTTGTAGCCGTGAATTTCAGTTGTCTTAGGTTTCTTTTCAGCCATTGGTGGTTGCGGAGAAGTACTGGTCCCTCCATTCGATTGTGAGTTTACAACGCTAAGTGCAATAAGTGAGCACGACAGGAAAACCGCGAGCATCAATAGGGGTCTGACTTGGTTCCTCATGTTTCACCTTCTTAGTCAAGCTGGATGGTTTGCTTGCGCTGTCAACCTAGCCTCCGCCTGGTTCGGAAGGTGTGGCAGTGCAATTCAAGGGAGACTCAATTTTACCTTGGTGGTACCCGGCACACGGCCGGTTAGTCGTGAACCGTTCAACCTCTCGGCGGATTACCCCAGCCCGAGCCTATATAGACGCCATCTTCCACTATACAAGGGACGGTTGGGTCGCCACCTGAATAAGCGAACATTTCCGCACGTCGAGAGCGATCGTTTTGTGCGTCATACTCAATAAACGAAATGCGTTTTGAGTTATAGAACTCACGCGCTTGTTGACAATAAGGGCAACCCGGCTTGCTATAGATTACTACCGCCAAATTACGTACCCCCGACTAAATTGGTTTCAGATAGCATAGGTCCGCATTCTTCCTACAAATTCTTGCAGGCTAAGATTATACTGCCGCTGCCTATGAGTGAACAAAGCGTTGAAGAGACCAACCTGAGCTCATGTTCATCTGATCTCCTCGATCCGTACGAAAAACTGGTTAGCATTCAGATACTGGATGATCGAGTGAATGTGCCTGAGAAGAATCGACTGTTGCGTTGCTTCCAGTATCTATCTATCAATACGATCTCCTATGGTGATTTTTGCTGGAATGGTGAATGCACGAACTGTCAGATCTGGTATCGGATGGAGGGCCAGAATGAGGAGTCTGATCGGCCCGCGCTCGCTTGCCGCCTGGAATGTCAGGAGGGGATGGTTATCACAAAGCTTAGTCGTTTTATAGAGTTGGAAGGCATTACCAAGAAGTAGTGGGTCTAAATTCGGTCAAGAATCATGGGTCATATATCATTTGAAATTTATCAATTGTCATTTGGTCTTAGGTTTTGATCTTTATCAGAATTTCTAGGAGGTCAAAGACCTAAGTTCAAAAACCGAAGACCAAATGACAATGATAAATTTCAACTGATATATGACCAGTTTTCCGATGATTACCCGCGAAGAGTCAGAATCATCGCTTAAAGTAGTAGGACAGGCATCCCTGCCTGTCCTCTTAATTTGCCCATTGCCTTGAAATCGAAACTCAATCTCTAGAGTTGAAGCGCCTCTTCTTCAACTCCCGATTCTTAAGTCTCGCCTTCAGCGACAGGCAGGAATGTCTGCCCTACTACTTACTTGTTCAAATTCTAGTTTCTTCTCGCGCGTCGAAAGTCATGTCGAAAGTCGCGCACATCGCCACGTCGGTCACGTCGATCCAATCTTAATTCTCTTGTGCTTTGATTCAGGTCTCGCGTGTCAGCCCTGATTTCCGCGCGGTCAGCACGCAACTCCTTGCGAGGGGCATCATTGCGGCGGTCCTGTCGGAATTCACGAACATCGCTGCGACGGTCAACTACATCTCCTCGAATATCACGACGGTCTCCGCGGATCTCTCTACCGTCGATACGAATCTCTCGACGATCCGCACGCAGTTCGCGTCGTTCAATAGGGCTGATATTCCCTCCCTGTGCCAGCGCCGCAGCAGCAGAGATACAAATCGTACTCACCAACAAAAAGACTTTCATAAACGATTTCATTTCCGGTCCTCCATCTCAAAGTATTTTAGGGTCACAGACCAAGACATTGAGGGAGAGACAACACTTCACCGCAAACGCACACCTGTAGCGTCTCTGTAGCAAGCGTTTGTGATTGGTTTCGGTAACCCCTTGCTGGAGACTTAGACGCAGTGGTGAGGCTGCCGGACGAAATTGTTTTGCACAGAGCTTTTCAGTATTTGGGTACCGAAGGGTCGACTTCGTTAGACCAGCCAATTATCCCACCACGCAAATTGATCAGCTTCCCTTTAAAGCCTGAGCGTTGCATAGCATCAATCGCACGAGCGCTTCTGCCACCCATCTTGCAGTGCACTACGGTCTCACGATTTGGATCAATCTCGTTCATGCGAGTTAGGATTTGCGCGAGGGGAATGTGTACCGAGTTGGGGATCGTGCCAATCGCGACCTCTGCATCCTCGCGTACATCAATGATCTGAAGGTCGTCGCCTTTATCGAGTCTTTGCTTTAATTCAGTTGCACTGATTTCTTCCATCATCACTCCGTCTCAATTCTTGAACTTGTTTGAAGCGCTAACATGTTAAGCATTGCTCAGCCTTGGAACAAGTTAGGGAACACGTTTGGTCTGCCTCAATTTAGCCTGCTACGCAGGATACGTTACACTTTAGCTAGAACCAATAACTCAGAAAGGTTTCCAAAAATGAGATTCGAGTTCTACACCGACGCCCTGGAGAACGTTCCGAAGCTTTCAGTAGACGGAACTGTGCCGAATAGCATCCATTTCTCGCATTGGGAGGGAAACCAGACACCGGCCGAAGTAAAGGCTGATACTTCGACAGAGATTGCGTTAAATCTAGTCGCTTCGCCAAATAAGAACGTACTCACGAATAACATCGTTTTGGTAACAAATAATCACTTTGACACCGATGGAGTCTTGTCCTGCTGGACAGTACTGAACGGCGAACGTGCATTAGAGTTTCGTGACTTGTTGATTGCTGCGGCTGAATCTGGCGACTTCTCGCAAAACTCTAAACGCGACGGCATTCGAGTGAGTTTGGCAATCCAGGGTTCAGACCAGGTGGTTCCCGGTGAAGACAGCATGTCTCCGTTAGCAAGCTTTTTGAGTAACGGTAATGAACAGATCGATGAAGCTCGCGCCTACGAACTTATTTTCCCTGAGGTAGCAAAGCTTCTGTCAAATATCGACGCCTATGAACCGCTGTGGCGCGACGGGTGGAACCGGATTGCGCAAGCGCTTGAGAGCTTTGAGCGCGGAACATCAAACGTAACTGAGATTCCCGAAGCGAAGTTGTCCATAGTCACTCTTTCACCCGACATCTTTGAGGGGAGTGGATTCAATCCCACCAAACATGCGGCACCGTTTACAGCCATCTCCGAGTTTGCACGTGGTGAGTTATTCCTGATCGGGATACCAACCATCGGCGGCTGGTTTTATCGAGTCGACTACCCCTATTGGTCGTGGGCCGAAACGGTTGTTCGTCCACGTATTGCGCGTCGCGATTTGTCGGGCGCTTTGCAGTTGTTGAACGAGATGGAGACAGGTGCTGGAAGCTGGCAAACCGACAACCGCGAACTAACATCCGCAATCAAGTTTGTTCGTGACAAGGCCCTCGCAGAGTCGCGGTTGAAGCCGGATGAAGTCGCAAAGGTTCTTAGCGATTCAGCAACTCGCGTAGCCACAACGGGTGTCTGAGATCCCTAAATGCACGACGTAATTATCATGGGCGCTGGGCCAGCGGGTCTATCAGCGGCGTTCTGGTGCGACGAATTGGGCCTCGACACGCTTGTCCTCGAAGCGGAGGAACAAATTGGCGGTCAGTTGCACCGTATTCACAACCCGATCGAAAACTATCTGGGCCTAAAGACACGCGATGGCGAAGAACTCCTCACGATATTTTCAAAGGATGTCGACCAGGCGGACTTTGATCTATGGACGAACGCAGCCATCGAATCAGTAGACGTCAATGCAAAGAAACTTGTTTTGCGTACAGGCGAGCAACTCCAGTCGATCGCCTTGATAATTGCGACCGGAGTCAGGAGACGAAAACTAGGAATACCGGGTGAACAAGAATTATTTGGCCGCGGGATTATGGAATCGGGTGCACGCGACAAGGATTTGTTTGCCGGGAAGGACGTGGTAGTAGTTGGTGGCGGCGATGCAGCAGTGGAGAATGCTTTGAGCCTGGCTGAAGTATGTGCCACCGTAACACTCGTGCACCGCGGCAAACAGTTGCGAGCGCGACGCGAATTCCTGGAACGATTACAAGCGAATCATTGCATTACTGTTTTTCGCGAATCTGTTTTAACGCGAATCATCGGAGATAACGAAGTAGAAGCAGTAGAGATTCGTCGAAAGGACAGTCTCAAGCCTTTCCAACTTGCGGTTAAGGGTGTGCTCGTAAGGATTGGGGTGGAGCCGAATTCGGAGCTTTTCCGCGATCAAGTTACCTTGGACCAGAATGGCTACATCAAGGTCACGAACGAACAAGAGACCAACGTGTCGCAGGTGTTTGCAGTGGGCGACATATCAAATCCAGTCGCACTAACTATCAGCACTGCAACTGGATCTGGCGCGACTGCTGCGAAAGTGATTGCTGCAAGACTCAATGCCAGAAAATGAAAGCCGTGAACCGTACGGCGACCAACATATTGTTGCTTATCCAATTGAGTACATCGCGGGGATCGATCTCTATAACGCCGGTGAGTTTCACGCGGCCCACGATGCCTGGGAAGAACGTTGGATGGGCGAAGTTGGTCCAAAGGAGAAACTGTTTCTACAGGCAATGATACAGTCGGCAGTTGCGTTTCATCATCTCGACATTGGGCGTCCTGGCGCGGCGCGCCAGATGTATTTGAGATCGAAAGAAAAATTTTCTCTCTTGGGTCGACAAGTATTCATGTCGTTGGATCTCGACGATTATCAAGCCCAACTCGATGCCGCGCTTTCATGGCTATTGAGCGTGCCTGACCCTCGCCAATTGACGATGCCGAACATCAATCCACCGAAGATCCGTCTAGTGCCAACGATCGACGACTTTGATTAAGAAAGAAGAGTGACTTTGATTAGTCCCACTCGAATTGTTTTGTTAGCGATCTGGTTTGGTGCGGCGCTTTTCTTTAGCGCGGTGGTGGCACCGGCAGCGTTTGGTGTATTGAGGTCTTTCGCGATACCAAATGCAAGCGAAATTGCAGGGGCAATCGTGAATCGGTCGTTGGCTGTTGTAAATATATCTGGTTTCGCCGTTGGTCTAATTCTCCTATTGACTTTGTGGTTCTCCCGACGAGCGTCAACCGGTCGGATTTCGTTTCTGCTTGAACTATTAAGCCTGATAGTTGTCACGCTTGGGACGGCCGTTGGCCACTGGGTTATTGCCGCGAGGATGCATGCGCTCCGCGCAGCTATGGTGATACCCATCGATCAGATTCCAGCTGATGATTCAAGGCGACTTGCCTTCAATAGCCTTCACGGCTATTCGGTTAACGCGCTCGGGCTTGCTATGATTGCGGCTCTCGTTGCACTTGTCCTCATGGCCCGTGGCTGGCGCAACTGAAAAACTGAACAGCGAAGGATCTAGAGTTGTGGAGATAATTGAAGATATCGACGATTGGCGCCTGCGTTTTAGTAACTGGCATCAGAGTACAAACCAGAGCGACGATCTTGGACCCAACTATCCCTATGTGCAGAACAAGCGTGCACCTTTTGCGCCCGCACGTCGCGCTTTGCCTATGTTGAACCTCGCCTTGATTTCTTCGGCCGGGGCACACATCGACGGCATGCCTGGTTTTGACACCACTTCGTCTACAGGAGATTTGAGTTTTAGGGAGATACCAATCGAAGTCGATGGTTCCGAATTACGTTTTTCGGGCAGGGGTTACGACGACGCTGCAGTTAAGCTGGATGCAAATTCCGAGTTGCCGGTCGAACGACTCCTTGAGTTCGAACGCAATGGAATTATAGGTCAGCTCAATCCCGTGTTTTGGAGTTTTTGTGGTTTCATTCCGGACGCGGCAAAGGTAGCTGATGAACTTGCGCCAAGAATTGTCGAGCGATTGCAGCGATACGAAGTTCAAGCCGCTCTGCTCGTGCCAGCGTCGAGACTATGTCATCAATCATGCGGTTTGATCGCTCGTGCTATCGAATCAGCCGGCATTCCGACGATGACACTCGCAGTCGTTAAGGATATTGTTGAAGATGTGCGACCTCCTCGTGTTGCACTTTACGATGGTGAATTAGGCAGCGTCAGTGGTCGACCGAATTGGCCTGAGCATCAAAGACGTATTCTCGACGAAGCTTTACGACTGATCGAGCCGATGGACCAGCCTGGTGTGCAAAGGTTAGTCGTACAACTGGAAACACAGGTTGAGGCTGCTCGCGGCGAACGCTAAAAGTTTCAAATCCTCATGTCTCTAAAAAAACGCTTTTCCTTGCTGCTGGTCATTGCGGCCGCGGCAGTTGTCGGCTACCTGCTTTTGGCGCCTGTGCCTATTGCTCCGGCTGCCTGGACTCCTCCGTTAGCGCCTCCACTAACAGGTCAATATCAACAGAATACTCGGCTTTCTTCAGTGCAACGTCTAAGTTTGGGAGAAGGTCATGGACCTGAAGACACTGCGGTCGATGTTGAGGGTCGAATCTACGCCGGCTTTGACGATGGGAGAATTATCCAGTTGCAACCGGACGGGACTTCACCGCGAGTCTTCGCAAATACGAGTGGAAGACCACTTGGTTTGATCTTTGATCGCAGCGGTAATCTGATTGTCGCCGACGCTGAGAAAGGTTTGCTTCAAATCGATAAGAGCGGACAGGTAACACCGCTCGTCCAAGAGTCCGACGGAAAAAGTTTTGGTTGTTTGAATGATCTGGATGTTGGGGCTGATGGAACGATATATGTGACTGAGGCGTCGAATAAGTTTCCAATGACCAAGTTCACCGAGGACTTGTTGGAGCATCAGCCCAATGGCCGTCTCTTATCGTTTGAACCGAATACTAAGAAACTACAGACGTTGCTACCGGGTTTGCATTTTGCGAACGGAGTAGCAGTGAGTCCGGACCAGTCGTACGTGCTTGTCTCTGAAACCGGAATGTATCGCGTCATGCGAGTCTGGTTGAAGGGTCCGAAGATGGGACAGTCAGACGTCTTCATAGATAACTTACCTGGTTTTCCTGATGGCATATCTTCAAACGGTAAAGATAGGTTTTGGTTAGCGCTGGTAACTCCGCGTGACTCCTTCTTCGACAAGATTCTTCCCTATCCGTTTGTTCGCAAGATGGTGCTCCGCCTCCCGAAATTTCTGAGACCTGCTCCGAAGCGCTATTCGTTTGTGCTTGGTTTGGATACTTCAGGTAAGGTAGTTGAGAATCTGCAAAATGGTGAACCCGGGTGCTACGCTCAGATAGCAAATGCAGTCGAATACAACGGAGTACTCTACTTAGGCAGTATTGGTGAAAACACTGTCGGTAGATTCCGTCTGCGCTGATTCCCTTCAGTAAGTGCTTCGCAAACACAACTCAAACTCTTCTGTCGGTGGGAATCGATCCTCGGACGAATCATTGGTCAATGATCATTTGAAATTTCTCAATTGTCATTTGCCTTTGCCCGATAACCTTGCTGATGCAAACCTCCTCATTACGCTACTCAGACTTTTTTGAGGCAAGGCAGTTCATTTGTTTATTTGTTTATTTGGTTACTAAATAGTCA
>JGI12686J13345_100267_pt1 | contig 7962 bp, 5 predicted proteins | sample TexAe_OM2H0_O2_FD_13345 | JGI IMG/M metagenome (IMG submission 13345) | reverse complement strand
GCTCCGAACGTGGATGCAATTCTGCTCGACTCGGGCAATCAGTCGTTAGCAATTAAAGAACTGGGTGGAACCGGCCGGACCCACGATTGGAACTTGAGCCGCAAGATCAGAGAGTCGATCGACGTACCGCTATTTCTTGCGGGAGGTTTAAATCCGCAAAATGTTGCCTCCGCAATCCGCGCAGTCAGGCCATTTGGTGTAGATGTTTGTAGTGGCTTACGCACTAACGGCAATCTCGACGAGCAGAAGGTTGTTGATTTTTTCGCCGCTATCGAGACGTTAGATTCCTAGCTTCTCTTCTCTGCGTCTCAGCGTTCTCTGCGTCTCGGCGTTGCAATGAAACTTACGATCAATGTTCAACGCTGAGACGCAGAGAACGCTGAGACGCAGAGAAGATGGCGACATTCGTGCTCATTACCATGATTTGCCTTGAGACTTTTGAGCCAAGCAATGTAACTTAGAGCCTGCCATGTCCCCGGCCCAGAACTCTCACTCCCAATTACAACACAGCTGTCTCTCGGGACATCTACTGCTCCTCGTTTCTCTGGTCACCCTACTTTCAATCTCTACAACTGTTACGGCTCAGTCACCAGAGGTCAAGCAGATTGAGCAGAAGATCGCGACCTTGAATCTCGACGGTGCGAAACTCATGGTTAAAGGCGATTTCGAGGGCGCCGTAACGATGATCAAGGAGGCACTGGAACTCTCTGAGAAGAACTTTGGAGCAGACGACCCACTTACCGCTTTGAGTCTCACCACACTTGGTCGCGCCTATACGAACAAAGGCGATTACGAAGCAGCCAAGGTAGTCTTGTTTCGTGCGATCAAGATTTTTGAGAATAGCCCTTTCGACTCGCGAGACGGTACTGCCCAATGCAAACTCTTGCTGGCGATCGTTTACGACTACCAATCGGATTACAGTCGAGCCCAGCCACTCTATGAACAGTCGTTGGTGCTATCTGAAGCTGTCTTTGGTCCAGAGAGTCGCGTGGTGGCCCAGGTACTCAATAACCTTGCCAACCTGTACATGCAGAAGGCTGACTACGTGCTCGCCGCGCAGATGTTTGAGCGCTCGCTCGCGATCAGGAAAAAAGTCTATGGCCCCGATCATCCACTCTTAATCGTTGTACTTAACAACCTCGCGTCCGTTTATGAGTGGCAAGGGAATGCAGTTCGAGCCGAAGAGTTGTTCAAACAAGCTGCGGCACTAGCGGGGAAGGCAGCGCCAAACAGTATCGGCTACGCGGAAATTCTGACCAACCTGGGCGCGTTTTATCGCAAGACTGATCCGAAAAAAGCCCGAGCTTTACTGGAGGAGGGCCTTGCCTTACGAGAAAAACTTCTCGGTCCCGATTCTGAAGACGTCGGAAATTCCCTCAACAATCTAGCCCTACTTGACTGGCAGGACGGCAGCACCGGGAAAGCAGAGCAAGAACTTATCCGTGCGCTCGCGATAATGCAGAAAACCCTCGGTCCAGCCCATCCGGATGCTTCGAGAGTGCTCTCCAATCTGGCGATGCTCTATGCCGGGCTGGGTCAACCTAAACGAGCTGTCAGCCTGCTTTTGAGCGGAAACGATAATAGCGATCGAAACTTGGAATTGATGCTCGCTACGGGTTCCGAAGATCAAAAGCGGCTTTACATGGCTACTCTTGCTGACGCTACCAGCGCGATGGTTTCACTTCATCTCAAGTCTGATCCTGACGATCCAATTGCAGCCCGACTCGCATTAACGAGAGTCTTGCGGCGAAAAGGTCGCGTACTAGACGTGATGAGTGGGCAGCTTGCAGCAGTGGAAAAATCAGACATCGTGGGCCAGGCGTTGCTGTTCAAATTAGGCACCGTTCGAACTCAACTTTCATCTCTGGCGCTCCAGGGCGCTGAAGATGGAAACGTCGAGGAGTACCAGGCGAGTTTGCTTCGGTTACAGGACCAGGTGCAGTCACTCGAGAAAATGATCACAGAGAGAGTGATACAAGCGGGTGGAAGTGGAGGCTCGCTGACAATTGAAGATGTACAAAAAGAGATTCCTGCGGGTGCCGCACTGGTTGAGATAATTCAATACCGGCCCGTGACGATAACGCCGATCTCACTTCCGAAGTGGGAGTCAGCACGCTACGCGGCTTATGTGCTTCACAAAACCGGCGCGCCGGCATGGGTTGACATCGGAGAAGCCTTAAAGATTGATCAGGCCGCCACACGTCTTCGCTCTGCACTAAGAAATCCCAGGCGTAACGATGGTGCGACCCTGTCCAGAGAAGTTGACGAACTGGTGATGAAGCCAATTCGTCCGTTACTCGGTGATTCGCGCGAGGTACTTCTTTCGCCAGATGGCGTTCTTAACCTGGTCCCCTTCGCAGCGTTGAAAGATGAGAACAATCACTACCTTATTGAGAACTACTCAATTACTTATTTGACCAGCGGTCGAGATCTACTTCGGATGAAAACTCCGGTAGCGAGTCGACAAGGTCCGGTGATAATTGCGAATCCTCGTTTCTCTACCGGAAATGAGTCAAGTCCGAAGGACGCGAATGTTGCTGCGCTGAGCCAGCGTTCGGCAGATTTCAACGGTAAATTTGAACCGCTTGAGGGAACTGCGTCGGAAGCAAAACAATTATCTTTAGTACTTCCGAATACGAAAGTGTTTGCCGGGGCAGACGCGACTGAATCTGCCTTGCGGGGGTTGACTGGTCCAACCATACTTCACATCGCGACTCATGGGTTCTTCCTGAATCGACAAACTTCGAGTAGCTCGGTTGCCGCACCACCATCGTCGCGAGTTGCCGCCTATGAGTCAGTCTCGTTGGTAAAAGAAAATCCGTTGCTAAGGTCTGGATTGGCATTGACTGGAGCGAACCAACTCTCCGACGGTCGTGGTGACGACGGCATCCTTACCGCTTTGGAAGCGGCTGGTCTCGATTTGCACGGCACGAAATTAGTTGTACTGTCGGCGTGCGAAACTGGTGTCGGTGAGGTCCAGAATGGTGAAGGTGTTTACGGGTTGCGCAGGGCCCTGGTATTGGCGGGGGCTGAGAGCGAGCTGATCAGTTTGTGGAAAGTTGACGATGAAGCAACAAGAGATTTGATGGTAGATTTCTATAAACGGCTGGAGTCAGGAAAGAGCCGAGCAGTAGCACTTCGCGAAGTGCAGATCAAACTTCTGAAAACGGAGGGTTATCAACATCCGTTCTTCTGGGCGGGGTTTATCCTTTCCGGTGATTGGGGTGCTGTAAAAATCTCAGAATGAATTGTCCACGTTGCGACCAGGTACTTCGAGAGAATGCTGCATTCTGTGACAGCTGCGGGTTTAGTGTCGCTTCGGTATCAACAACTGCAGCATCAACTCTTTCGTTAGACCAGGACCAAAAACAAAACGATCCTCTTCTGGGCCGAGTCATTGGAGGCAAGTACAAGCTGCTCACTCAACTTGGTAGTGGCGGAATGGGAGCCGTATATCGCGCCCGTCGAATTCACATCGGCGACGACGTTGCGGTGAAACTACTGCATCGAGAGTACGTCAATGAAACTCAAACCGTTGAGAGGTTTCGTCGTGAAGCACAAGCGGCAGCGATGCTCCGGCATCCAGCCGTAGTGGCGATCTACGACTTTGGTGAGGCTCGCGGTGACGACCCTGCGTTCATTGTCATGGAGCTTGTTGAAGGGCAGACGTTACGCAAAATACTCGAGGTTGAAGGTGCACTCGATCATCATCGCGCGGTGACCCTTTTGGCGGACGTCTGCAAGGGAGTTGCTGTAGCTCACCGGAGCAATATCGTCCATCGCGACATCAAGCCAGACAACATCATGATACTTCCGCGGGATGTAGATGACGGACACGAGCGTGTGAAAGTCGTCGACTTCGGGATCGCAAAACTGAAGGACATGGTTGCGGGAAAGACGCTCACCCAGACGGGACGCATCATTGGAACTGTTTACTACATGTCTCCCGAACAATGTGCGGCTGAACATCTTGATGCACGTGCCGATGTTTATAGTCTTGGTGCGGTGCTTTATGAACTGCTAACGGGTTATCCGCCTTTTACAGCCGAGACCGCCACAGGAATAGTCGCGAAACATCTTACGCAACTGCCTCCGCCTTTCCCGAAGGAGTTGGCGATTGCGCCTGAACTCGAGACAGTGGTGATGCGCGCCCTGGCAAAGGAACGTGATGATCGTCAGAGCGACGCGAGCAATTTAAGAACGGAGCTGAAAAAAGCGATCGGCGAAGTGCCTTCACTCATCACCTCGGATAACTCGACAACTTCGACGGGAAGCAACAAGAAGTTTCCAGGCTCCAATTCCATTCCAACCGCTCCGACGATCATTCCAGTCGACAGCCATCCGCCTGAAGCGACTCCCGATCGATTGCCAACCGTTGAAAGCAAATCGACGAGCAAGAAGCGTTGGCTAATAACCACGTTCGCACTTGTTTTATTGCTTGTTGGCGCTTTCATACTGGCACCAAAGAAATGGTTCAGTCCGAGTCCGCAGAAAAGCGCTGAGTCGTCCGGAGCCGCAACGACTGGCCGCAGTGGTCCATGGCAAATCAATCACGTACTTGCGGCAAAGAATAGAGTGTACGCAATCGCTTTTTCACCTGACGATCGATCTCTAGTCACAGCGAGTTCCGAAGGATTGCGCGAAGATCGTGATTTCATTAGCGAGCTACAGTTCTGGAGAGTAGAGAATGGTCAAGAGGAAAAGAGCATCGTAGAGCACAGTGAAGGCATGCTTACCGTTGCGTTTTCACCTGACGGTCGTTTTCTTGCTACCGGACTCGGGTCAGGCAATGCGGGTGGAAAGATCGGTAAAGTAAAGTTATGGGACGCACAAACAGGCACGCTCAAATGGGCAGTGAATGGTCATAACGACTTTGCGACGTGCGTTGCGTTTTCACCTGATGGTCGAACACTCGCCAGTGCGAGCTTTGATAAGACAATCAAATTATGGGACGTTGAGTCGGGAGAGTTGCGAAAGAATTTGCCGCAGGACAGCAAGATCTACTCGATAGCATTTTCCCCGGCGGGAAATCTTTTGGCTGTTGCGAGTCAGAAAGCGGTCGAGTTGCGAGCCGCAGATACGAATGATCTAAAGCAATCCTTTTCGACGGATTCATTAGCAGCGGCAGCTGTGGTCTTCTCAAATGATGGACAAGTATTGGCAGGAAGTGATGTGAGTGGAAAAGTAACAGTCTGGGATACTCAGACTGGTGCGGTGAAGAAAGTATTTACAGATCACACTGATGTGGTAGACGCGTTGGCTTTTTCGCCCGATGGAAAGCTACTCGCATCTGGTGGTTACGATTCAACCATCTTTGTCTGGGACCTAGCGTCAGGGTTGGTGGTTACGAAGCTTTCAGATACTGACAAAGTGACCAGCGTAGCGTTTTCACATGACGGAAAATTACTTGCTGGAGGCGGGTGGTCCAAGTCAGTACGGTTGTGGAATCGATAGCCGAAAGTAATGGTCGTCAGGAGCGGCAACAGTAACAACTCTGAACGCGCTCCCGGCCCCACTTTCATTTCCTCTGACCAGATAAATCAGCCTTTAGGCCACTGGCTTGTCCAGTGGTCTTAACGTTCGTTGCTAATCATGTGAACTTTCTTTTGGTTATGCGCGCGCAAGCGCGCCGGAAGGGAGAGAGCTTCTTTTGTAGCAACAAGCGTAAGCACCACGGGGCAAGCCCGTGGCCTTAATTACTGCCTAACTTCCATACAGGCGGCGGGTGAAGTCGTTGGCAAACTTTCTTTCAGGATCATGCTTCCTCACTAGATCCATGAAAGTCAAAAACTTGTCCCCGTGAATCTTCAATAGATCGTCTTTTGTAAAGCTCTCGTTGTATTTCCCCGGATGAGGTCTGGCATCCACCTCGCGCATCAAATTCTCACTCGCTGCGAAGTAGTCTTCGAAACCGTTTGAGTCATTCGCCAGCAAATCCAGCCACATTGTTTGTCTTTCTCTACCAGGCCCAATCAAAGTCAGATCATGCTTCGCCGGAGTAAAGCGTACTTCAAAGAGTGTGTAGGGAAGTCTCTTCACAACGTACATGTCTTCGTAGAGTCGAATGAAACATTCGCAAACTTTGGCGGTACTTTTATACGGCACTGCAAACTCTAACTCCTGATGCAAGTGGTAGATGCTTCGATTAAATCCTTTGTAACTCTCCATCACCAGGTTGGTTCCACGTTTTAGACCATGTGTGATTCCGGAGAGTTTTGGTAGCAAGCCCGAATACGACATGAGATTGCCAAACCATGCGGCAAGCAAAGCATCGATTGAAATCGAGAGATACTCGCGAAATGGTCCCATTAATGACTTCTTGTCATCCGTCCTATTCCATGTGTTTATTTGACACCTGTCGGTAAAAGGAAACAGATACAGACTCACGTGATCGTTGTTATCGAGTAACTCATCGAGTTGATCCTTCACGACCGACCAATACGACATCTCAACTCTCTGCTGGAGATCGAAACGCTTGACGACTTTGAGGACCACTTCTGAAATGATGCCCACACCCCCGATTCCCCCGATGGCCGCCTTAAACAGATTGTCGTTCGGTTCGCACGTATGAACATCTCCATTTCCGTCTATCAACTTCAGACGCACAACGTGTTCACTAACGAAACCCCACTTTCCGCCAGTGCCATGCACGTCAGTGGAAATGATTCCTCCGATGCTTTGTGCGTCATGTGAGGGCAAAGCAGAAATAGCGAGCCCTTTTTCAAAGAGCATCTCTGAGATGTCGCGAACGCGGGTGCCACCTTTGACCGTCACTTGGAGGGCCTTCTTGTCTATCGAGACTAATCCACTGTACCGATCTAGTGACATCAGGGTGTGATCGGTAATGGGCCCCTTATTAAAAGAGTGCCCAGCGCCAAAAACTCGAAGTGCAGAGGCACTCTTGATTACGTCGATAATTTCCTGCTCAGTTGTAGGCTGGACAAACTTCTTCGGTGGATAACGGTAGCGCTTGAGCCAGTTGCTAAAGAAGCCGTTTCTTATTCTACCCTCGAGCCAGATGTAATGACCGAATGTGAGGGTGTAGAGAATTACATTGAGCGTAGTAGTCAACCCGCAATAGATATAGCCTCTTCGTTCCATGTGAGTTTCGTTTCTACCTGAGTGAACAGCTATTCCTTGTATCTCGGATATCGATAGCCATATCCCCAACGCACCCCGTTCAGCGAGAAGTGCCACTTGCCCGCTTTTGTTTGTCGAATACTGGGGAATGGCATCCACCATGGCCCGCCCACTCTAACAGCCAGAAACATCAACATGGCCCAGTAGGGATGACCCTGACCGGCAACTGCGCGCATTAATTCAATATCAGCTTCAAGACGAAGGTTTGTTGGTCCACCCTTCCAGTACGCTACATCATGCGCAAAACAACAACCCTCCCACGGAGGGTCCTTGCGGAAAACTCTGCGCCAGGCAAATGACATGAAGCCACTACAACCGTCTGTAGTGAAGGGTTTAAGTTCCTTGTTCTCGAGCGTCTTGAAAGTTGTCATCGTGGCCTCCCTTCCGATAACCAGCTGCGATTTTCGCTAATCCGTCACACGGCTCTCCATTACTAAAGATTGATCGCGGCGTAACAATTGAAGGACCTGAAATGGTGAAGGTGAAGGCGCCTGGAATTGAAGGCCACTTAGGATCTTCGCGGGTGATCATGGGTTGAGCGGGTCAGAACATTGGTCATATATCATTTGAAATTTATCAATTGTCATTGGAAGAAGGGCCCTTTGTTTTTTGATCCTTGGTCTTGGATGGGAGTCCATTTATTGTGGACCGATTGATGATTTGTTCAAGATAAGACCAAAGATCAAAAACCAAAGATCAAAGGCCTTCTTCCAATGACAATTGATAAATTTCAAATGATATATGGTGGATTCAAGTTGGAAGTGCAACTTTGAGATTAGTGGTTGAAAGGCAAGCTGCGCTAGCGTTAGCGTGCTTTATCAA
>JGI12686J13345_100265_pt1 | contig 7973 bp, 5 predicted proteins | sample TexAe_OM2H0_O2_FD_13345 | JGI IMG/M metagenome (IMG submission 13345) | reverse complement strand
AGCCGTCGCATATCGGCGAACGGTTGCGCTAACACTTGAAATTCATCCTCGTAAAGAACGTATCCCGTCTTGTGAAACCGGATCGCACGCATAAGAATGTCGTGGCTTTCAAGGATTTCCACTAACTCCCAGGCTTTCGATATGTGCTCAACCGCAGAACCTCGAAACCAACAAATGGCTTGCTTAGCACGCCATGCTGAGGTCAATTGATAGTCGAACGGGACCTTCAGGTTCCGCGAAAACCAGGTCATTGTTTCTGCAAGCAGGTCACAGAAATACTCTGCTTTGAACTCCTGATCGAGCAGCCTTTCAGCAGCACAGAACAGTCCGGCTGAAACGAGTGAATCATCGTCGATATCGGTTGAGACGAACCGGATATACATTTCGACACCATCAATTTGAAAACGCCTCCCCTCAATCAAAATACCTTCTTGCGCGTAGAATCTTTTGCGACCGCTAGTTGTTCGCCTTAAGTTAGTTGTTCTTCGTTTCTTGCGTTTAGATCTGAGATCTATTGGCTGCGGGAGAAGGATTCGAACCTTCATTACTGCGTTCAGAGCGCAGCGTGTTGCCATTTACACCATCCCACATCCGAAGTGTTCCGATCTGAGATCTTTCCTCTGGCTCCGGGAGAAGGATTCGAACCTTCATCTTTGAATTCAAAGTCCAACGTGCTGCCAATTGCACTATCCCGGAACTTGACTGGCTGGATCTATTTCGGGGCACTGGGATTCGAACCCAGAACCTTGCGCTTATCTGGCGCTAACACCGCTTATAAGGCGGCAGCTCTACCAATTGAGCTATGCCCCGCAAGGATAAATATTGCGCTGATTAATTAACTCAAGATTGGTCGCGGCGGAGGGAGTTGAACCATCATCTCTCGATTATCAGTCGAGTGCTCTGTCGTTGAGCTACGCCGCGGAAAGAAATCGAGCTTTGTGCTTTGTGCTTTGTGCTTTGTGCTTTGTGCTTTGAAGTTCGTTGTGGTCAACAAGCCTGCATAAATGGGGACAAAGCACAAAGTACCAAGCACAAAGTACTCGAGGGTTTTGGTTGATCCGACGGGGCTCAAACCCGCACCTCACGGCTTAAAAGGCCGCCGCTCTGTCACTCGAGCTCCGGATCAAAACTCTTGCGCTGGGTTTGGGATTGGCTGTGGCGGAAGGATTCGAACCTTCGGGTGGCCGCATTAACAGTGCGGTGCCTTACCAACTTGGCTACGCCACAAAAACTTGGAGGCGATGAAGGGAGTCGAACCCTTATCGACCGGTTTACAAGACCGACGCTCTGATATCCAATTGAGCTACATCGCCGGAAAACGATCCTTGTACTTTGTGCTTTGTACTTTGTTGGCTCGTTATGAGGAGTACATACCCTGGAGACTGAGCGAGTAATCACAAAGTACAAGTTTTGAAGGTGGTGGAGCTAAGAGGAATCGAACCTCTACATCCTGCTTGCAAGGCAGGCATCATCCCTTTAGATCATAGCCCCCGTCATTGGTCGCGGAGGCGGGACTTGAACCCGCACAGTACTCGCTTATGAGGCGAGCGCTCTTCCAATTGAGCTACTCCGCAAATGTTGATTTGTCAGTGGTCAGTGGTCAGTGGTCCGTTGTCAGTGGTCAGTGGTCAGTGGTCAGTGGTCCGTTGTGACTTGGTTATGAATCCGAATCCCATGAAACGGATCAGTACAACTGACAACTGACAACTGACTACGGATCAAAATGACATATGAGAAATTTCAAATGACATGACCAATGATTCTTTTGAAGATTAATAAGAAGACTCTCAATCGTGGGGACCCGCGGAGGAGTCGAACCTCGTGCCTTTCCACCCAGCTCTTACAGGTTCGGTTTAGAAGACCGATGCCGGGAACGCGGGCCGGATCACTGGTCATATGTCATTTGAAATTTCTCATTTGTCATTTTTGGTAATTGGTCCGTGGTCAGTGGTCAGTTGTCAGTTGTCAGTTGTCAGTTGTACTGATTCGTTTCAGGGGCATTGGGATTCAAAACCAACGGACCACTGAACCACTGACAACGGACCACGGACAAGAGACCAAAATGACAATTGATAAATTTCAAATGATATATGACCAATAATTCTTACATCTGACCAAAGACTCTACCGCTCAGGGGACGGGGCGTGAGGCCGGCGCGCCTCTTCGAACTCCACGCTCCTTAGCAGTCTGACATTCTGCAAGGATGAGTCACGCCCCGACATTGTGAGATCTCAAATCGCAGATCTGAGATCCTGATTGGTACCCAAGGAAGGACTTAAACCTTCAACCTCTGGTTTGTAGGACCAGCGCTCCATCAATTGAGCTACTCGGGCAAAAGAAATCATTGGTCATATATCATTTGAAAGTGCTCATTTATCATTTTGGCCATTCGCCCGCTGTTCGTTTCGATTGAACGAACGGTCGAATTACAACTGACAACGGACTACGGACCAAAATGACCAATGAGAATAATTTGGTCGGAGTTGGAATCGAACCAACCTCTCAAGTTTTTCAGACTCGCGCTAATCCATCTCAGCTATCCGACCTAAAAAACGGCCTTTGCCCTTGGGCTCTGAGCCTTTGGCCTTTGGTACTGCACTAAGTGCGAATCAAAGACCAAAGATCAAAGCTCGAAGACCCAAAGGATCTAAGACCGGCTCTGCTCGCGCACTACTCTTTCACGAACATCGCGATCATCATGCATATCCATGAAGAGATACTTGCGCCATTCAGCTCGTGCTTCCGCATAGTGGCAAAGCACAACCCGCTCAAGCTTCACGCGTAATGCCGACTGCGAAGTCAACAACGGCATTCGCGCTTCATTCGGAGTGCGATTGCTCTTGCGGTTGTTGCAGGCGACGCAAGCAGTAACGATATTCACTGGTGAGTTATCGCCACCACGAGAACGTGGCAGGATGTGATCGAGTGTTAGCTCCCCGACAGCCTTTCTTGCACCGCAATACTGGCAGCGGTACTTGTCGCGCATGTAAATTCGCATACGTTTCATTCCTGATGCTTCACGACGACGTCGAACATTTATGTAGGTACGTCGACGAATCACTGAAGGAACCGGGAATTCGGCGTGAGCGGAACGCAGTACGCGATCTCCTTCAATCTCTTCGACGGTCACGCTGTTCTTGAATGTCATGATCACTGCTCGTGCAACGCTAACGGTGCCGAGCGGTTCGTAAGTTTGGTTTAGCAACAAAACTCTTCCATTGAGTGCCATTACCCGGCACCTCCTTTCTAAGCGTTTGAATTTAGTTTGTTCGGTTGAAGAACCGATCCATGGGTCATTGGTCAATTGACATTTCTCATTTGTCATTTGAAGAACAATTTGGTCGCTGACGATCTAGCATTTCCAAAATGGCAAATAAGAAATGTCAATTGACCAATGACCAATGATTTTTTTGGAGTTCAAGAGCGGTTGTGAGGACGGCAAGACTTCGCAAGGTGCGAAGTCACCGCTCTTGAAGATTGGAGCGCGCGGTGAGATTTGAACTCACGAATACTGGATTTGCAGTCCAGAGCCTTGGGCCAGCTTGGCGACGCGCGCATTTGATGTTCGACATGCTTTAGCTTGTCGTTTTGATACGCTGAAGGAACCTTAAGCGCAGTATTCGACAAGCTAAAGCATGTCGGACATTAAGAACATGCCGGACATTAAGAATTGGAGCGGAAGGAGAGATTCGAACTCTCGAGACGAGTTTGGAAGACTCGCATGTTTCCAGCTACATCACTCCCGCAAGGAAAGATTTCAGATTTGAGATCTCAGAGTTGGGGCTCCTGGTAGGATTCGAACCCACAGCAACGACGTTCGAAGCGTCGGACTCTTCCATTTGAGCTACAGGAGCAGATAAGAATTTGGGCTTGAGATTTTGCCTTTGAGATTTGAGATCTTCTGGTCCGGATGGACAGAGTTGAACTGTCGCCACGAGTGCCCAAGACTCGGATGCTAACGCTACACCACACCCGGCAAATCGAACTTTGGCTTGTGCTTGTTGGGTTAAGTGGGGAACTTAGGGGAGGGTCGAGAATCATTGGTCATATATCATTTGAAATTTCTCATTGGTAATTTTTAAGAACTACGACGTACACATCTCAGTGCGCATGTCGTATTCCCAGCTATGCCAAATACCGCGCGCAACCGCAAATGACAAATGAGAAATTTCAAATGATATATGACCAATGATCCTTTCTACCCCTTTACGCATACCACCTGCTTGATCTCGGCGACAACTTCAACCAGATCTTCCTGGTTCTTCATTACCGCTTCAATCGACTTGTAAGCGCCAGGAATTTCATCCAGCACGCCCACGTCCTTGCGACATTCGACACCACTCGTCTGGCGTTCCAAGTCTTCCTTAGTAAACGCACGCTTCGCAGCGCCACGTGAAAGCTTGCGTCCTGCTCCGTGGGAACAAGAGTTGAAACTTTCCGCCAAACCGCGTCCCTTAACGATGAACGACTTTGCACCCATCGATCCGGGAATAATTCCGTAAGTTCCGGATGCCGCGTTGATCGCACCCTTGCGTGTGACGAAAACGTCTTCGCCGTAGTGCTGCTCGAGTGCAACGTAGTTGTGATGACAATTAACTGCCAGTTCAGGCTTGAAGGGCTGACGATGATTGAACATCTTGTTGAATACTTTCAACAGACGGGTCATCATGATCTCGCGATTCTTCATCGCATAGCCTTGCGCCCACTTCAAGTCTTTCCAGTAAGCTTCAAACTCTGGCGTACCGTAAATGAAGTAAGCAAGATCAGGTGAAGGCAGTTCGCTCAGCTTCCACAGCCCCTTGGCAGTAGAGATGTGACGTTCAGCCAGTTCCTTTCCAATGTTGCGAGAACCTGAGTGAAGCATCAACCAAACGTGCGTTTCTGTATCCAGACAAACCTCAATGAAGTGATTACCACCACCCAGCGTACCTAGCTGCTTCATTGCCTTTGCTTTACGATCGTGAACTTCTTCGTGTAGTTCCTTGAATTCGTTCCAACCGTCCCAGTAAGACGACTCGTCAACCGATTCCTTATACGCATCGAATCCGGTAGGAATTGCTTCCTCGATCTTCAAGCGAAGTTCCTTCAACTTACCATCGAGGATGCCACTCTTGAATGGAGTCTTAACAGCCATCATTCCGCAACCAATATCGACTCCGACTGTTGCGGGAATTACCGCTTCCTTTGTCGCGACTACTGACCCGACCATACTTCCCTTTCCCAGGTGAGCGTCAGGCATTAGCGCGACGTGCTTGAACAAGCAAGGCAGACGCGAAACGCTGCGTAGCATTGACTGTTCTTCGATGCTGAACTCGTGGTTGGCCCATGAAAGTATGTCCTTCTGAGCTCCACCCAGTTGTAGCTTTTCGTAAGGCATTTGCTTACCTCCTTTCTTTATGTCCGACATGCTTTAGCTTGTCGCTTAGCTTCGTTTGTTAAAATGAGGATCTACCTGAAGGACCTCCCTGAGCCGTCAAAGAGCCATGTGGCGTAAGTCACGACAATCTAAAGATTATCGGACATCCAATCTGGTGCGCCAGGTGAGACTCGAACTCACACTCCCCTGATTAAGAGTCAGGTGCCTTAGTCCAGTTTAGCTACTAGCGCATTTAGAAATGATGGCGGAACTGAACGGACTCGAATCGTCATCGGCTTGGTTGACAACCAAGTGCCTAACCCCTCGGCCACAGTTCCGAAAAGATTTCAGATTTAAGATCTCTGGTCTCAAAGATGGTGCGTTCTCAAAAGTCTCTCAGATCTCGAAAGGCTGTGAGATCTGAGATCTCACATTTGAGATCTTCCTTGGGTGGGTCGGAGGGAGTTGAACCCTCACCTTACGCGGTCACAGTGCGGCGCTCTGCCGTTAAGCTACGACCCACATATAAATGGAGCTTTGTACTCACGTACTTTGTGCTTTGAAGTTGGCAGGGATGACGAGACTCGAACTCGCAAATCAGCTGATTGAAGGTCAGCCCGCTTTCCATTTCGCGTTCATCCCCAAATGTCCGGCAAGCTTTAGCTTGTCGAACACAATCACTAGCGACTCATCCGAGATAAGTAGTTTGACGACAAGCTAAAGCTTGTCGGACATTTCGTGGTGCGCGTGGAGAGATTCGAACTCATCACAAAGCTGATCTTAAGTCAGCCGCCTCTTCCAATTGGGCTACACGCGCAACTCATTGACAATCTCAAATCTGAAATCTCAAATCTCAAGTTGAACTGGTACTCGCGGAGGGATTCGAACCCACACTGTACAGATTTTGAATCTGTCGTCTCCTACCGATTGGACTACGCGAGTTCGTCTCTGACGTTGATTGGTACCGGTGGAGGGATTCGAACCCACACTATCTAGTTTCTAAGACTAGCGCCTCATTCCTATTGGGCTACACCGGCAAATTTTTGGTGGACCAGGCACGATTTGAACGTGCGTCCTCGACCTTCGCAGAGTCGCGCTCTTATTCCTCTGAGCTACTGGTCCATTGCGATCTCAAGTTTCAGATCTGAGATCTCAGAATTGGGCGGAGGTGACAGGAGTTGAACCTGCACGCGATTGATCGCGGCGATTTAGTCCAGACGACTTCGGGACTGCCATACCGTTAGGCGACACCTCCCCGATAATGCAGTCTTGTTGGCAGGGATGCCCGGATTTGAACCGAGAAAACCGATTTTGGAGACCGGGGGTTTGCCAGTTAGCCTACATCCCTGAATCTTTGGAGGAAGGGACAGGAATCGAACCTGCAAGGGATTTTAAGCCCGGTAGTTTTCAAGACTACTGCCTTGCCAATTAGGCTTCCCTTCCTGGGGAACCCCGTGCTTTGTGCTTTGTAGTTTGTACTTTGTTCGTTTTTCCACCATGGACCAAAGGATGCACAAAGAACCAAGATCTAAGTTCAAAGCTCGCAGTTTGGTGCATGCGGTAGGACTCGAACCTACGGAGTTCACTGAAGAACCGCTGATTTACAGTCAGGTGCTTTTGCCGCTCAGCCACGCATGCGTGCTTGCAGCTTGGAACTTTGTACTTGGGATTTTGTACTTGGGATTTTGTACATGGAACTTTGTACTTAGAGCTTTGTACTTAGAGCTTTGTACTTAGAGCTTTGTACTTAGAGCTTTGTACTTCGTCTTGTATTCGATCAAGTTCCAATCACAAAAGTACAAAGTTCCAAGCACAAAGTACAAAGTTCAAAGTACAAAGTTCAAAGTTCAAAAGTTCAAACTGAAAGTTCCAAGCACAAATTCTGAATCTATGCTAAAAAAACAGATGAAGGCAGCAGAGCGCGTCGCGAATACACTTCGAGACACACTTCGACCGTAGATGGCGCGCCTCATGGACTCTCGCAAAGCACCGAGGCGCATCATCTGTTGAAGGCTCTCTGCCTTCATCTCGCAAAAAGGTATTTCGATTGTCAAAAAACTGAAGGAGCGGGCTTTAGGCCTCCCAGGGAAGCTGCCCGCTCCTACAATTCTCGCGAAGTTTTCGTTGGAATTTTGGGAGCGGGAGTCCGCTCCCGCTGACTAATGCCTGATATAACGGCTATCGACTATGGACGTTGATTGTCCGAGTCTACCGCCGAAGAAATTGGTGGGTTCTAAGCCGAAACCCAGACCACACCAGGCGGTGCGCATATTCGCACTCGGTTGCCGTTTGGCTGTCTGTTGTTTATGTGTTCGGCCCATCATGTGTTTGTCTTTCTCCTTCGCGCTTACATCAACTCACTCGCGCGAGCGTTCTTGTATAAAGTAGCAATAGCAGTCCTGTCAAGATCTTTTTGAAAACTTTTTTGCTGCGACGGTTGGATTACTCCCGGGTCAATCGCGTTGCCCAGAGTATGGTGCACTGGGACTCTGCCTGATGCTATGTTGCAGAAATCATCGGTCAATGGTCTTTAGACATTTCTCATTTGTCATTGCTCGATGGTCTTTTAGGCCACTGGCTTGCCCAGTGGTTGTTCACGTTCGTTGCTACAAGGAGC
>JGI12686J13345_100246_pt1 | contig 8258 bp, 4 predicted proteins | sample TexAe_OM2H0_O2_FD_13345 | JGI IMG/M metagenome (IMG submission 13345) | reverse complement strand
AATCAATCGACGTGGATGATGCCACGCTGGAATGCTTCGGACACGGCTTGCGCCCGATCGTTACAACCTAATTTTGCGAAGATATTGCTGGCGTGAACTCTGACTGTGCCTTCGCTTATGTCAAGAGCATTGGCGATATCTCTGTTGGAACTACCTCTCGCAATCAATCGCAGTATTTCCAGCTCGCGAGGACTCAGTTCAGACCGCGGAATTCTTTCAGCAAGTCGAGACGCGATCTCCGGAGGGAGCGGGCGTTGGCCAGCATGAACCGCTCTGATGGCTCCTATCAAGTCATGACCCTTCACGTCCTTTAGAAAATAGGCCCGAGCTCCGGCTTGAAGTGCTTTGAAGATGTCTTCGTCTCCACCAAATGTTGAGAGGACAATTATCTTCGCGCGCGGAAACTCTTTGACTATAGCCGCGATTGCTTCGATTCCACTCAACAAAGGAATTCTTAGATCCATTAAAGTAACGTCAGGCTGATGTTCTCGAAAGAGATCGATGGCTTCGCGACCATTACGTCCTTCAGCAACAGTCATCATGTCTGGTTGACTGTTGATAATGGCTGCCAGACCTGTGCGCACCACGAAGTGGTCTTCAACGATCATGATGCGCAAGGATTCACTGTCGTTCATTTTTGAGGTTCCACTTACTTAGAGCGGTACTTCAACCAGCAACTGCGTACCTTGGCCCAACTGGCTCTTTAGTGTTAGACGGCCGCCAATACGTTCGGCTCGCTCATGCATTCCCGTTAGACCGTAATGTCCGACACCCAAAGGAATTGTCTTCGTAGTATCGAAGCCATTGCCATCATCCTGGACAGAGAGCATTAGGGAATCACTACTGTACTGAAGTTTGATATCGATGTTCCTTGCCGCCGCGTGTTTGAGAGCATTTGCCATCGCTTCTTGAAAAATACGGAGCAGGTTCTTCTCAATAGTGGGACTCAGTCTGCGAGGAGTACCAACTACCTGAATCTTTGCTTCCGCAGCCGCACTGGCGGCCATCTTTGCCGCAATCTCCGGGAGCTCAGTCGCGAGCTCATGCTTCTCGAGTTCATCTGAACGGAGATCAGAAACCGCTCGTCTTGCTTCGGACAAACTGTAGCGAACAAGATTGCATGCCTGGTCCAGTGGCGCGGCAAGACTCGGAGGAACTTCTGACGTATGCATATTGATCGAGTCTAGCTGCAACGCAATACCGGCGAGGTTTTGTGCCAGCGTGTCATGAATCTCGCGGGCGATACGATTACGTTCACCAAGTACAGCCGAATATCTTGCCTTCAACTCAACCATCCGGAGCCGGTACAACAACGCCACCAGCAACAGTACGGCGGCAACGATAAGTCCGACAAAAAGTGGCGTTTGATAGAAGTGAGGCTTTAGATAAAACCCGAATGATTCACCGGCTTCGTTCCATGGACCATCTACCTGGCCTGCAATGACGCGAAAGCGGTATTGTCCCGGTGGCAAGTTTGCGTAGTAGGCGAATCTCCTTACACCGGCATCCACCCATTCTTTATCAACACCTTCAAGCATGTATTTAAAGCGAACCTTTTCCGGCGAGATATAACTTACGGCAGCGTACTGGATTTCGACTTCACCTGAACCAACGGTCAGTTGTGGCTCGGCAGTGAGTTGCTGAGGTTGCTTGTTGATGATTACCTTTTCTATGTGAACCGGTGGAATTAGGCCACTTGAGTACAAGCGATTTGGATCAACGACAACGACACCTTTTAAGGAAGAGAACATCAGCCGCCCGTCGGTTGTTTTCCACGCAGCAGGTTGATCGCCAACGTTATAAGCGCGTGTCTTCATCCCGTCTCGGACACCATAGTTAACTGAGTTGACTCTGGAGAGTCGGCCCTCGGCCACCGCGCGCAGATCCGCCTTGCTGACTCTGAACAAGCCCTGCGCACAACTGAACCAGAAATTGTCTTTTTGATCGTCGAGGATTGCATAGACGAAACTGACGAGCAGTCCATTCTCCGAGGTGAAGTTGAAAAACTGTCCGTCCTTAAACCTGCTTAGACCTTCTCGAGTAGCAAACCAGAGTGTACCGTCAGCTTCGCGATGACTTGCGCTTAGACGAATTCCGGCGAGGCCGTCCTTCTTTGTGTAAGTTACGAAGCTGCCGTTCTCATATTTGCTGATCCCGCGGCCATGAGTTCCGATCCAAAGGGCTCCTTTACCATCGTCAAGTAGGGTGCGTACCTGATCACTCGCGAGTCCTTCGCGAGTTGTGAAGTGACGAGCAGGTCCGTTGTGATTAAATCCGAAGAGTCCATCGCCGTCTGTTCCCACCCACATTTGGCCCGAGGTGTCACGGTAGATCACTCTAATCTCAGACGAACTATTCCATGCCGGATGTTTGTGCAATCCGTTATGCGACAGGATCAAAAGATACTGTTCGGCGCCGACCCAAAGATTTCCCTCCGTGTCTTCGGCGATCGATCTGACAGATCCCAACGGCATCCCATTCAACTCTTGATAAACTGCCTGGCCGTTGTTCTTGAATCCAACGAAACCGTTTACCGTGCCGATCCAGAGTGTCCCGTGACTGTCCTGAAACACAGAACGTGTGCTTTCGTTAGGCAGTCCTTCGGGTTTTGAAATCGTAAACAGCTGCTTGGTCCGTAGTCTTCCCAAACCGTTTGACTGAAATCCTACCCAAACATTCTGCTCACGATCTCTGAAAATGCTATAGACCACACCGGCGTTAATCTCTTCCTCGCCTAGTGGTACTGTCTCAAAGTTTTCTCCTTCGAGTTTTGCTACTCCTTCACGCAGTGCGACCCAAAGGATCCCGTCGGAGTCTTCATAGAGCTGGCTGATCCGTTGCGTAAGATTCTTATGCCAGGTTTTGATACTGCCACGCGTCCATTTTTTGATCACGGCATTGCGGAACCCAAGCCAAAGAGAACCGTCCCGGCTCTTTATCATGTGATCAAGTTGACCGTCACCCGGTTCCACAATTCCTGGGACTGCAACGAATTTACCGTCAACCAGACGTTGAAGAGTGCGTCCAGTGGCCACCAGAACCCCTTCGGGTGAATTCGCACATAGAGCGGTGACGAGGTTTTCAGTCAGCCCGTCAGCTGTAGTGAATTGTGTAAACGTTCCGTTGGAGTAACGTGCCGCTCCTCGCGCGGTACCCAACCAAATACTGCCATCGCTGTCCTTGCTCAATTCTGTAACTACATCATCCGGAATACCATCAGCAGTAGTAAAAGTCTTGAAGGATCCGTTTTTATAAAGAGTTACTCCGCCTCCGTAGGTCCCAATCCACAGGCCACCTTCGTTGTCTTCCTGGATGGCCCATACCTCGTTATCTCGCAAGCTACCAGTTTCAACGGTGAAAGCCGTGAAGCTCGTTCCATTGAAACGGACCAAACCATTGTCTGTACCGAGCCAGAGATACGCATCCCTTGTCTGCACAATTGCTCTTATTCTTGATTGGGTAAGCCCTTCGGCCTCACCCCAGAAATCCATTCCTTTATTGTCCGGTACTGGAACTCCGAGTCGCGTTTTCGAGTTCGTGTTCTTCGCTTGCAAACAAACCCCAAGGCTTGCGAGTAGCACGCAGAGCATGGCGAGGCTTTGTGTTTTGGAGGCGTATTTCAAAATCTGTTCCGTTGCGAAAGCGACACCTGATCCTTGCGTGGTGTATTTAGCTTTCAGGTGTGCTCTCGACTGATGAAGGACTACTGCGTTTTCGCGCAGATTATACCTGAGGGGATTTCTTTAACACGAATCTTGTACGACCCGGGGAAGCTAAAAACCCTTGCCTTTGCCCCGAAGGGGCAATGCCTCACAGCCCAGGGTTGCCGCTTCGGCTACCCTGGGAAACAAAGCAAATCTAACTTTACAACCCCGACTCGTCGGGGTTGCGCCCGTCTGTAATCACTGACTCAACCGCGTCGCGGTTGAGACTCGCTTGACTCAGTTCCCAGGGTAGCCGAAGCGGCAACCCTGGGCTGTGAGGCATTGCCCCTTCGGGGCAGTTTGAACGATCCGGGGTGCTAAGTATGAGGATCGCATAGACCATGCTAGACGGCTGTGCAATAGTGGTTAAACTGAAATGAACTATCGTTCAAGCACGGTGCCCAGCCTACCCGCGCCAAAGGTCGACTAAAACTTAAGTTAGTTGGGTGAACTCGAATGCAGCTTCGAAAGTTCCCCAAGGCAGAGTACAAAACACCCTTCCGATTCTTCTGCTAATTGACAGAAGAGTCACTTGTGTATGTGTTCCATGGTGGCCTTCGAGCCCCACGGATTTCTTGTTTCTCATTGAAGAAAACTCCGTTAATGACTACTCGTCGTTAGCTTAACTCAGCCGCCGCCAACGTAAGCGTTAGCTTCATCGCTAAGGAGATAATTATGAGATTAAGGATCCCAGCTATTCTTCTTTTGACAGTGCTCTGGGTGTGTTTGTTCGCTGCAGCTACAAATGTACTAGCGCAAATCGGTGGCAATGGAACCATCCAGGGAACCGTAACCGATCCGGGAGGAGCGGTTGTGCCTGGAGCTACAGTGGTCGTTACAAATGTCGCGACTGCGGTGGAGACAACCAAACAAACAAATGGCGCTGGTCTGTACGTCATCTCTGCGCTGCCCCCAGGAGAATACAAAGTTGTAGTCTCATTTACTGGCTTTCAAACTGTTATCCAGGAGAAGGTAATTGTAGACGCACTAACTACTGTCACCGTGAATCTTGCTCTCCAGGTAGGAAAAGTTAGTGAGACGGTTACGGTAGCTGACGCTCCCTCGCAGCTGAATACATCTGACGCGCGACTTGGCAACACGATTCGCAACGAGCTGTACACAAATTTGCCGCTCGCAATGGGAACTGCTGTTGCTGGTTCGGGGATTGGCCAGGGACCAAGAAATCCCGGCGCCTTCATCTTCCTCCTTCCGGGGGTCTCTGAAGGTAATCGCTGGGGAACGATTAACGGTGCACAGGGCTTTTCAAAGGATGTGTTTATAGAAGGCGTTCCGATTACGGATCCTATTCAACAGGGTGAAGGACGTACCATCAGTCTCGGAGTTTCAGTTGAAGCGGTTGAACAGTTTCAAGTTGAAACGAGTGGTACCGGGGTCGAGTTTAATGGCCAGGGTTCTGAGAACTATACCGTTAAGTCCGGCACAAATGATTTTCACGGCTCGGGTTTTGAGTACCTGAGAAATACAGTACTTGACGCTCGTGGCTTCTTTCCGGCAATACGTCCGGTTGAGCATCAAAACGAGTTTGGCTTCACAATCGGTGGTCCAATAGTTAAGAAGAAGCTTTTCTTCTTCTTCTCCTACGATGGATGGCGCTATCGTGTAGTAAGTCCGACTCAATTTGCTTCGGTACCAACGCTCAAAGAAAGAGTGGGAGACTTTAGTGAGCTGCCCGTTGCGATATACGACCCATTAACCACAGTTACATTACCAGGAGGCGGCTTTAGCAGGACTCAGTTTGCCGACCCTACGCGCGCTACTCCAGGTAATCCTTTGGGACTAAACATCATTCCGTTGAATCGACTTTCCAGTATCTCCAAGGTCTATCAATCGCTTCTGCCCGCGCCAACGAATGCCGGATTGCAGAATAACTTTCTCGGGTCAGTCCCAGTCGCTTACAACAACGACAGTTACAACCTCAAAATCGATTACATCCTGACGTCGAATCAACGTATCTCTGGGCTTTACACACACGGCAAGAGAAGTCAGCCTGGTCCGTTCAGAGAGATTAGCACGGCAAGTCCACAGACGGTTTTCCCGCTGCCCTATACGGACACTCGCTTGGTAACTGAAATTCCGACGGTGTTTCAGCTGAAGCACAATTGGACCATCAGCCCGACGGTCGTAAACCAGCTGAGCTTTGGTTTCAACCACTTCTTTGTTCCGATCACGAACGCAACTTCGGATGGACAGTGGTCAACGAAATCGGGATTGAAAGGACTACCACCGGGCGACGCTAGCGACGCGTTTTTAGAAGCAGCTTTTGGTGGTCCAAATGCGCCGTCAGGTTGGCGTGGTACTAACTCGAGAGACTTCGAGGACAATAATTACAACTACACTCTGCAGGATAGTTTGTTGTGGATAAAGAACAAGCATTCCTTCAAGTTTGGCTTTCAGTATCAACGAACTGCCGACCACACCAAGACAAACGATACCGGCAGTTTGCTTACCACAAACTTCAGCAACCTCCAGACAGCCGGCTTTAACCCAACCGGCGGACTGCTCAGCGGCACGGGAAATTCTTATGCGAGTTTCCTGCTCGGCGCGTTGAATTCAGCAACAGTTAATGAGGATTCGATTGTACTAACGATTGCGCAGTTCTCAGGTTATTCATGGTGGGTTGCGGATGACTATAAAGTGAATTCGCGTCTCACGTTGAATCTCGGCCTGCGTCACGACATCTTTTTGCCGTACACAGAAGCAGGAAATAACTTTACTTTTCTCGATCCAACATCACCTAATCCGGCTGCCGGTGGAAGACCCGGAGTGCTGCGTTTTGGCGGAAACGTTGCGCCAGACGCGATTAGTTGTCATTGCAGTCAGATCATTGATACCTACTACAAAGCATTCGGTCCGCGAGTCGGCTTTGCATATATGCTGAACGATAAGACGGTGCTGCGTGGTGGTTACGGAATGATGTACTCACGCAGTGGCGCAGTTGGTGGACGAGATGGTGCTCGTATTGGTACTGGCTTAACAGGTATTAATGCAAACGCACCAATTAATAGTCCTAATGGCTCGTTTATCCCGGCCTTGTTCTGGGAAAACGGCATTCCACCTTTCGCAAAAGGTCCAATTTTCGATCAAACCTACCAGACCGGTTTTAATGGTACAGGTACTGGAGGCGCGGTCACTTTTGGTGACCCGTTCAGCCAGCCGCCGCGTTATCAAAATTGGAATGTTTCGATTCAACGTTCAATCACACCGTCGTTACTGGTAACTGCGGCGTACGTAGGGAGTAACGGTAAGCAGTTGCGTGGCGGTGGACGTGGACCATGGTCCAACCAGATGGATCCAAGGTACCTCGTGCTGGGCAATCTGCTTACTGCAACTGCGACTCCGGCGAATATTGCGCTGGCCCAGGCGATTGTTCCCGGAATTGGTCTGCCGTTTCCGACCTTTGCCGGAACGATCGCTCAAATGCTGAGGCCGTTCCCTCAGTACAATAGCGTTACTGACGTTTATGGAGACGTTGGGCAGTCAAACTACAACGCGCTGCAGCTCTCGGTGCAGCAGCGACTCGCTCGCGGATTCACCTTCAACTTCAACTACACTTACAGTAAAGCGTTGGGCACCATCAATGGAAATCGTAGTGCCTATATCCAGGAGAAGAATCTATCGACGACAGATCAACCGCAACTCGTGAATGCGTTTTATTCGTATGACCTGCCGTTTGGAAAAGGACGTACGTACGACACCGACAACAAAGTGGTCCGAGCGTTGATTTCTGGTTGGCAGATTTCCGGAATAACACGCTACGCTTCAGGAACACCCCTTGGACCATTTACCGCTAACTGTAACGTACCGCAAGCGGGTACGTGTTGGGCGAGCTACAATCCAAACTTTACCGGGTCCGCAAGTCTCCCGGGAGATGGAGCAGTGGCGCCCTTTGTTAACCTGAATGCGTTCATTTCGCCTCCGTCGTTCACTTACGGAAATACTCCGGCAACGGGTGCGTATGGACTGAGAAATCCACACTTCTTTAATCAGGATCTGAGTCTGACACGAACTTTCGTGATTACTGAGGATTTCCGCGTCCAGTTTGGAGCGGATTCATTCAATCTGTTCAATAACGTTAGGCTCGGGAGTATTAACACAAATATTACTAGTGCGAGCTTCGGTAGAGCTGCAGCTCAAGTAAATTTGCCTCGAGTGTTTCAGTTCAAGCTGAGAGTATTGTTCTGAACCTGAGGAGCGAGGTAACCTTTAGTAACCCCTTTGCGAAAACAAATCGAGCTCTTCTGTCGGAGCGCGTACGTCCTCGTGCGCTAACTTTCGTGAGAGATCAACTTCAGGTTGAAGGACGGCGATGGATAGCGCACGAGGACGTACGCGCTCCGACAGAAGAGCTTGACTGGAGAGTTTGTAGGGGACTACTAAAGGGTATCGTCCATAACTAGGGAAGACCTATGCGGCGCACGAGTTCAGGAAAGCGTGGGTCGGAATTCACTACGTGGAATCTCCTGTCGAGCTTAATGTTTACGAGCCACTCTGATCGTTCTTCAAAAGCTTTATTCAACTGTGCGAAAGTTTGGT
>JGI12686J13345_100238_pt1 | contig 8395 bp, 5 predicted proteins | sample TexAe_OM2H0_O2_FD_13345 | JGI IMG/M metagenome (IMG submission 13345) | reverse complement strand
CAGAAACCGAACCTGATCGATGTTTGCGAGAGTTGACTTGCGCCCGACGAACAAGTCATCTTCATCTCGTTGCCAATACCACTCCACGTCAGCGATCTTCGTGTGATTTAATCTCTCTTTCGCGCGTAAGATGACATTCTTCAATTCGTCCCTCCATTGAGGTACCGCGTATCTGAGGCGTCGCAAATAGAAGGAAAGGCTCGGACCAGGCAACGGTGCGTAAATCTTAACAACCACGTCCACGAGCGCGTCGATTCTCGCTTCACGTTCAACGTTATCGATCGGAGCCGAGTCGTGTTGATACGCTGAGTAGAGCCGAATACCTTTTTCACGGCGGGCGATCCGTAGCATACCGTTATAGTGCATCGCATCAAGGAGGTGAGTAGTGGCGTTAGAAGAACCGCCCCAGTAGTTGGTCACCTTGCCATGTGAGAAATGTTCGTCAACCTGTCGTGGATGAACTGCCCCACGTTCCCGAATAAAGTCCAGTAAGAGTTTCGCGCGCTTCTTCTTTGCGGCGGGCCATGGTTTGCCAACGTCGTCAGCGGGAACAAGCGAATCTGAGCGCGGATGCATGAGAGACTGCAGCGAACGTGTAACGTACCCATAGTTGACGAAGAAATCTTCTTCGATGTCGAGTGACGTGTAGAGTCGCTCGATGTCACCCGCGCGGTAGTCATCAACTCGATGTCGCAAGATCAAATCCTGGGCTCGTGCAGGCGAGCGGATTGGGTCGGCCTGAACAAACCCCATTCGTTGTAGAGCCTGTTTAAGCGTCGTTTTCTCGGAAAAGTTTCGTACGACAGTAAATTGTCTAAGGTCTTTGAGTGTGATCATGGACGAGTGTTCTGTTAGAGGGGATGATGCTGCGCAATTCAGCTGTAAATACCTCCAACGGCTGGTGGATTCCTTCAGATTCTTTCTACAAGCGACTTTACCTTTTACCTCCGGCGCGCTTCGCGCGTAGTTTTAATGGCCACGATCAATTTGTAGAAAAGACGTGAACCATCCACCAACTGCCGTTGGTGGGATTCAGATGGACACCTGTTGCTTGATGTAGAAAGGACATGAACCATCCAAGTGCCGTCGGTGGTATTTAGTCGTATTCATCCCTGTTCCTCTAAATCCCTTAACATCAATTTACATGACAGACACAAACTTGTGTCACGTATCGGAAACTATGATACCCGCCTGAGCGTACTCATTTGCTAACAAAAAGACAGGGCTGTTTGCTTCTGATATCGACTGCAGTTGATAATCAGCACAGCTCCGACCATAACTTGATTACGAAAGTTCCGATGACATACTCGATCCGTCGTTACTCTTACTTAGCTATTTCACAATTGCTTTTGTCTGTAGTCCTGTTAACGGGCTGCGCAAACAAGGCTGCCCAACCAGCGTTTGAACGACCGCCTGCAGCTGTCTCGGTATCTGTTGCGGTTGCCCAAGATGTTCCCACCTATATTGATGCAATCGGAAAGACGGTTGCGAGGGAGGTCGTCTCGATTCAACCGCAGGTATCAGGGCGAATCACGAAAATTCATTTCACCGACGGCGCCAATGTAAGAAAGGGCGACCTGCTTTTTACGATTGACCCACGTCCCTTTGAGGCAAATTTGCGCCAGGCCGAAGCCAATGTATCCAAGGATCTAGCCCTCAAGAAGCAAGCTGAGGCAAACCTTGCATCCGAAATTGCCAAAGCGAATTGGGGTGCGGTTCAGGTAAAACGATATGGCACGCTGGTCCAACAGGGTGTGGTTTCGCGCGAGCAATACGAGGAGCTAACAGCGACTCAATCATCTCTCGAAGCCAATGTTGGTTCGGCACGAGCGGCGGTCAACAGCGCGGACGAGAGTATTAGCGTGGATAGGGCAGCCGTTGAAAGTGCGAAGGTACAACTTAGCTATTGCACAATTCGTTCCCCGATTGATGGCAGAGCGGGACAACGTCTGGTCGATGTCGGTAACGTTGTCAGTCCCGGAGGAAGTTCCAGTAACAACAGTTCGAGTTCGGGTAGCGGCGGTCAAACGGACGGAAGCGCTTTGCTGGTCATCGAACGCATCGATCCAATCTATGCGGACTTTACAATCTCGCAGAATAGTCTTGCGGAAGTACAACAGCAGATGCGCGCCAATCGACTGGCTACAGAAATTCGTTTGCCAGATGACCCGCAGTCAACGGTGATCGGGCAGCTTACGTTTCTCAATAACTCAGTTGAGAACACAACAGGAACTGTTGGCCTCCGCGCGACAGTGCCAAACGGAGAGCACCGTTTCTGGCCCGGTCGATTCGTTAACATCCGTCTTGTCTTAAACACAATCCACCAGGCTGTGCTTGTGCCAGCTACAGCACCACAGATGTCCGCGAAGGGATCCTTTGTGTATATCGTTAAGCAGGATTCAAGCGCGGAACAACGTCCGGTAACGCTTGGTCAGCGTCAAGGAGACTTGGTCGTAGTCGAGAGTGGAGTAACGGCAGGAGAACAAGTTGTGACGGTAGGTCAATTGGGCGTCACTCCGGGCGGGAAGGTAAAGGTTGCGCAACCCACTGTAGCCGCCGAGGCTAGTAAATGAATTTATCGGAACCATTCATACACCGGCCGGTCATGACTGCAGTCTTGACGCTCTCAGTGGTGCTGTTCGGCATATTGAGCTATCGCCAGCTACCGGTAAATGATCTTCCCCAGGTCGACTACCCTGTGATTCAGGTTAGGGTTGGATATCCAGGAGCCAGTCCCGATACGATTGCAAACAACATCGCGACACCGCTCGAACGCCAGTTCATGCAGATCAACGGACTGGAAGTGGTGACCTCGACGAGTAGTCAGGGTGTCGCTACGTTCACGCTACAGTTTGCGCTCGAAAAGAATATCGACGCTGCTGCGACGGATGTGCAAACTGCTATTTCGCAATCGATTGGCAATCTACCCGCTGACCTGCCTTCACCGCCGACATACTCAAAGACGAATCCTAATGATCAGCCGATCATGTACATCGCCATGACCAGCGACTCGGTGACGCCGGGCCAGCTCTACGATTACGCGAGTACACAGGTCGGTCAACGCATGAGCATTCTGCCGGGAGTTTCACAGGTCAATGTCTTCGGTACTAAGTCAGCGATTCGTGTCAAGGCGAATCCAGCGGCGATGTGGGCTCGAGGGATCTCAATCGACGATTTGAGCGCTGCTATCAAAGCTGGAACCAGTTATACCGGTGCGGGTCAGCTTGATAGCGGCTCTGGCACCGCGATATTAAGACCGCAGGGACAACTTGAAACAGCAGAGCAGTACAGCAATTTGATTGTCGGCGGCACGGGTCAGGCTCCCGTTTACTTGCGCGATGTTGCTGAGGTCAAAGATTCAGTTCAGGACGAACGCGTCAACATGCGTTTCTGGGTACGTGGCCACACCGTCCCGTCATCCACAGTAATCGTCGCTGTTAATCGACGAGCGGGTGCTAACGCTGTGGAAGTTGCCAGTAGCATTAGAAAGATGTTGCCGCAGCTGAGTACGGAGCTTCCTGGTTCAATACAAATCACGCCCATTTACGATCGTTCGTTGAGTATCGTTCACTCTGTCTCTGACGTTCAGACGACCCTCATTATTGCGTTCATTTTAGTTGTAATTGTGATCTTTGCGTTCCTGGGAAGAGCCACCGACACGCTTATTCCGACCGTCGCTCTTCCACTGTCGCTTTTGATTACTTTCATTGCGATGAACGCGCTTGGTTACAGTCTCGACAACTTATCCTTGATGGCGCTGACTCTTGCGATTGGTTTTCTGGTCGACGACGCGATCGTCTTTTTAGAAAACACAGTGCGTCGCATGGAACGCGGCGAACAACCATTCGAGGCAGCCATCAATAGCGCCAAAGAGATCAGCTTTACGATCATGTCGATGACGATCTCACTGGCTGCGGTGTTTATCCCGCTCGTGTTCATGAGTGGGCTCGTCGGACGCATCTTCCGAGAGTTTGCCATCACGATCGTCGTCGCAATCTTCGCCTCAGGATTAGTTTCACTAACTCTCACGCCGCTAATGTGCGCGCGGTTATTAAAGGCTCGGGGCGAAGGAACTAAGAAGACGTGGATGGAGCGAGTCATAGGCGGCATCGAAAAGAGAGTGCTCGCACTTTACGGCGGGTCGCTTTGGTGGTTTCTCAAACACCGTTGGATTTCGTTGGTGATCTGGGTGGTGTGTCTTGCAGGCACGATCGGGCTTTTTATTGTGGTACCAAAAGCCTTCTTGCCTCCCGGTGACAGCAGCGTGATCTTTGGAGCTTTTATTGCGCGCGAAGGATCATCGCCCGCGCAAATGAGGGAATTGCAAAACCGAATCGACGAAACGCTTCATCAGGATCCTAACGTCATTACAGACTTTACGATGACCGGAGCGTCGGGTTTTTTGTCGTCGAACCAGGGAATCACGTTTACCTTTATTAAGCCACCTGAAGAAAGAAAACCAATTGCGGAAGTCACTGCCGAGATGATGGGTAAACTCAATCAAATCCCGGGTGTGTTTACTTTTCTACGGCCGTTTCCAGTTCTCGAGATCAGCACTGGCGTCACAAGTCAGCAGCAAGGTCAGTACGCGTTTGCTGTCTCAGGTGCAAATCCAACTGAAGTCTACGACGTGGGCCAGAAGCTAATGGCGAAGCTGATGACCTATCCGGGATTCTTGACGGTTTCATCTGACTATTACCACAACACTCCGAATCTCAACATCGATCTTCGTCGCGACCAGGCTAAGACGTACGGTGTCTCCGAAGCACGAATTCTTTCACTTCTGCGAAACGCGTATTCACAAAACTATCTTTATCTGATTAAGAAACCGGAAGATCAGTATCAGGTAATATTGGAAATTGAGGATGAGGCTCGGGCAAATCCGGAAGATCTGTCCCAACTCTACATCAGATCTGACGACGGTCAGCGACTCATTCCGCTTGGAGAATTAGTTACCTGGAAAACTACACTTGGTCCACAGACAGTCAATCACTTGAATCAGTTTACAAGTGTTACCTTGTTCTTCAACCTCAAGCCAGGTGTGGCTCTCGGTGACGCCACGAATTTCATTGCTAAGTCCGCTAACGAGATCGTTCCTCCCGGTGTGCGCGGCGAGTTGGTCGGTGAAGCTCAAACATTTTCCAACACAGTAACGAGTCTAACAGTGCTGATGGCTCTTGCGGTGTTTGTGATGTACGTGATTCTGGCGATTCTCTATGAAAGTTACGTCCATCCGCTTACGGTGTTGTCGACATTGCCTACGGCTCTTGTTGGTGGATTGTTCACTTTGCTGATTTTTCGCGAGGAAGCGTCGCTTTACGCTTTTGTCGGAATGTTCATGTTGATGGGAATCGTAAAGAAGAACGGCATCATGATTGTCGACTTCGCGCGTCAGCGTGTTGAGGCAGGGGAAAATGCTGTCCAGGCCATTCATGACGCAAGCATGGATCGTTTCCGGCCAATTATTATGACGACACTGGCAGCCGTCTTTGGTGCACTGCCGATTGCGCTGGGTTTTGGCGCTGACGGTTCGTCGCGACGTCCTCTCGGTTTGGTTGTCGTCGGTGGATTAATCATCTCGCAGTTCATCACGCTGTACATCACGCCTGTAATCTATCTCTATCTGGAACGCTTCCAGGAAGATGTTCTCGACCGCACAGCGTTCTTCGGTTCACGCAAGAAGCGAAAGGTTGACGACAAGCATCCTCAACCTGAACAATCACACACTCCTACTGACGCAGTGGCTGGTGATTAGGCTTGGCACAAAAAGTTCAAAATACCACCCACGGGAGTGGGTGGTTCGTTCAGATCCTTTCTACGAAACGCCTTTCATGGTCTCACTCTGAAATCCCACGAACTGCCATTAATAGGATTATCGATTCACGTCGTTGCAACCTTGATAGAAAGGATTTGAAAGTATCCACCCACTCCCGTGGGTGGTATTTCGATTTTTGTGCTAAGCCCTGGTGACCAAGTTGGCCCAGGATGTCTTTGCGCTAAAGCGTCTGAGTCAGATCAGGTCTATTATTACCGTTGAAACCATTGTTGGCCCGACCATGCAAATGGACTGCATGCGAGATAGATCTATCTCTACTCTTTTGTTGCAACAGAACTCAGGACATAATTAGCAACCAGCATGAGGCTGGTTGAAATCTTTTCGATCAAATGAATATGACACGTACCTGACAACTCAATGACTCTGACTAATCTCTTTCTTCTAATCGCGCTTCTCAGTTTTTTCACTTCAATCAACGCACAGACCGTCGAAACACTCAAAATCATTGATGCTCATACTCACACGGATTTTTCAGGTGGCGTGGAGCGCACGAGTGGTATTCCTAAAACCGAAGCCGAGTACTTCAAAGAATGGCAAGAAGCTGGCGTAGTTGGAGCGGTAGCCCACACCAGTCAAAGTGGCGGAGACTACTATGATCTAAAGAGTCGAAACGTGATTTATTGTGCGGGCGTAGGCGACAAAATAGATTTGCCGGGAATAGAGTCAGGATTGAAAGCAGGGAAGTATGGATGCGTAAAGATTTATTTAGGCTACGTACACCGGTACGCTTATGATCCAACGTACGAGCCAGTTTATAAACTCGCGCAAAAATACGATGTACCTGTTGTCTATCACACAGGCGATACCTACTCGACTCGCGCAAAACTCAAGTATGCAGATCCATTAACCATTGACGAGGTTGCTGTGGATCATCCGGGCGTTAGGTTTGTGATCGCGCATTGCGGCAATCCATGGATTGAGTCAGCTGCTGAAGTCACTTACAAGAACCCAAATGTTTTCATGGAATGTTCGGCGCTGCTCATTGGCAACCTCGACCAAACGCCAAAAGAGAAAATAGAGACTTTTGTCACTCGGCCAATTGCCTGGATCTTCGCATACATCGAAGACCCGAAAAAGTTGATGTTTGGAACCGATTGGCCTTTAACCTCGATCAAGCCATATGTCGAAGCGTACAAGAAGGCGATCCCGCAAGAACACTGGAATGCAGTGTTTCATGACAATGCGGTGCGCGTATTCAAGTTTCCGGGTTGGAAAGAGTTGAAGTAAGGCTTGGCGCATTTAATTCGAGGGTACAGTATGATTGTCTGAACAATCATGGGGAGAGGAGAATTGCTTTGAGCGATCTCGAATTGGTTACCCTGCGAAATCCTGTGACGGATACGGATCATTCAGCAGGACCACCGGATGCACCAGTTACGTTACTTGAGTACGGCAACTTTGGTTGTGTCGACTGTGGGATCGTTTATCACAAGTTGAAGGAAGTGCGAAGACTATTGGGAAACGACTTGCGGTTTGTCTTTCGTCAGTTTCCCACTCTTCGAACTCACCCGCAGGCCATGCGAGCGGCTGAGGCCGCGGAATCGGCTGGTGGGCAAGGTCGGTTTTGGCAGATGCATGATGAGTTATTCACTCACCAGGATAAACTGGACGATCACCATCTAGTTCGTTACGCAGGTCGAATCGGAATAAACGTGGAACAGTTTGAGCGGGATATGTCTGAGGGTACTTTTCGAAATGAACTCGAAGAGGAGTATCAGCGCAGCTTGTTTGACGAGCACATTACAGGAACACCGACATTCTATCTGAACGGCGCACGTTACGACGGCGCCGTAACAACTGAGAGTCTGCTGGGCGCGATTAAGGGCGCCGATGTCGCAGATCGCATCAAGCTTCCTGCAAAGACTCATGGGCTCGCCACTTTGTTGGACCGACTGCGTCATCGCGCCAAGACAGCGTAGCGGCTGACAAAGTAGTAACACCGAAGGTGTTGGCAAATTCGAGCCCAGGGTTGCTTTGAAACCCTGCGTAGAAAAAGCCCGACCTGTTTAATCACTACTCTGAAGGAGTTGCGATGGTCTTTGTTTGCGTCTCTGCGTTTATCCTAAAAAAAAGCCTGAATTCATGAACATTCCGACACGATTGTCGATGTAATCTCGCCTTTGAGTCGTAAATGGATCTAGACCCGATAACTAACGGAAGTTAGTGAAATGAAAAGTTCCCCTTCTACCTCCGGAGCATCCAGCTTAGCTCTAACCCGCAGGCTTGTTTCACTGGTAGCGCTCCTTACCATCCTAAGCTGTCTCGTCGTCTTACCTCGAAGATCATCGGCTGCTGAGTTTGAACTCGTCATTGTCGGTGGTCGAGTTCTGGATGGCTCTGGCAATCCATGGTTTGAGGCCGACATCGGAATTGCAGGAGGGAAAATAGTCGAGATAGGAAAAATCGATCCTTCAAGGGGCCAGGAAGTTATTTACGCAAAAGGCCTGGTGGTAGCTCCCGGATTCATCGACGTCCACACGCACGTTGAGGGAGCAATCGAGAAGATTCCTGATGCCGACAACTTTCTCACGATGGGTGTTACGACCTTGATCACAGGTA
>JGI12686J13345_100227_pt1 | contig 8570 bp, 8 predicted proteins | sample TexAe_OM2H0_O2_FD_13345 | JGI IMG/M metagenome (IMG submission 13345) | reverse complement strand
GATTAGTTAAGGGCAAACCGCAATGTACGCTGCTTATCAATCCAGCTGACGCCTCACATCGGAAACTGACCTCGGGTCAAACGGTGCGCGTCAGCTCGAGAGTAGGATCACTTCTGGTGCCGATCGAGATCACGACAGAGATGATGCCCGGAGTTGTCAGTATTCCACACGGGTGGGGCCACGATCGGGCAGGAATTCAATTGGACGTGGCCCAACAACATGCTGGCGAGAGCATTAACGATTTGACTGACAATCAATCAATCGATGCTCTATGCGGTACGGCTGCATTCAACGGTACAGTTGTCGAGGTTGAAGCATCCACCGATCGCACAGATTACACAGACTCCACCGTTTCTTTTTCGACTGCGCAGTTGAAATGACTGTTTCTCTTACAGTTCTGTGCCATCGGTGTAGTCTGTGGATACCTCTTCCATATGCTGCCAAATGTTCGGGCTAGTGCCATCCAGATCAGTAAAACCATACACTTGGGCTAGTTCACCTGAGCTGACTGACTTCTGGTTCCAACGCGCTCGATCTGGATCCAATGCCATAGAAACGATCGCACGACCAACATAGCGAGGTGATTCAGAAAGCGCGAAGTCAGGCGGCGCTACAGGTTTACCTTGTTCAGCTCGCGTTGGATCGAGTGCCTCACGCCAGTTGTGTTCAGTGACGCCAAAGTTCTCGAGCATCATCTCTGAACGAAGCCACCCCGGCGTAAGCGACACTGCGGTGGCGCCATGAGGTGCAAGTTCATGTCCTTGTGAGTATGCGAGCCGGTTTACAGCAACTTTGGCTAGATCGTAATAAACGGAAATCCTGTAATGCGAAGCGTTGTACTTTGTTGTGCCGTCAGTGACTTCGACGAGTAGTCCACCCGGCTTGGAAATCAGCAACGGCAAGAGATACTTTGAAGTAATGATGTGAGTGTCAATTGCGAGACGCAGGATACGCAGTCCCTTCGCCAGGTCAAGTTCCCACACTGGTGTGTTCCACTCGGGTGGCCCACCTTTAAGAATCTCCGCGCCCCAGATGTCATTCACGAGTACATCGATTTTGCCAAACTCGTTTTGCAGCCGCTCGGCTAACGCCCTCACCTCATCAGGCACGAGATGGTCCATTGGTACGGCTATCCCATTTCCACCGAGCTTGGTCACCAACTCTGCAGTTTCCTCAATTGTTTCATTGCGATCGTAGTCCGACTTCAGTTTGCGAACACTACTGGTGCGTCCAGTGCAGATGACTGTGGCTCCCGCCTCGCCCAGTGCCATAGCAATACCTCGACCTGCACCTCTCGTTGCACCCGCAACCACTGCCACACGTCCCCGTAAAGAATCTCGCGCGTAAGATAATGTCATGCGGAGTAATATACATCCACGATTGAGACCTATCCACAGATTACTTAGATTTACACAGACTTGAGTCCACCAACAAAACGCAGTTCAGCCTCTCCGCTTGAGGTGGTCTCCGGGGCAACGATGGTGATCTCCGGGGCAACGAATCCATGAGGCTCTTTTCGTCCGCGGCTCTGCCGCTGCTCCTTGCGGAAAGCCTCTGGCTTTCCGTACTGCACGGCAAACCCTATCGAGGCTACGCCTCAACGACTCGAGCGCCACTGTATCTTGTCAATATCTATCAGTAACGGTTCGTTCCCGATTGGTTTTCTCGCCCAAATCCGAGCACTGGACCAGAGATAATCTTGAGGGTGCTCGACAAGGCCCGCGCGCACTGGATTCTGATGAAGGTAATTTACTTTTTGTAAGAACATTTCTTCATTGGGCAATAGCTTGGCGTTTGGATGATGATCCCAAAGTGAATAGCGATAGTTGCGTCCGCGGTCGCAGTGTCGCAGCTTGAGTAGTGATCGTTCGTGGCCTTGTTCCTTCAGATACTGAATGATGCGATGGCTGACAATCCCGTTTATGAACTGAAGCACTTTCGATGGCTTCAACTCTGAACCAACGATCGTGTGTAGATGGTCTAGCATTACAACGTAGGCAAACAGAAGGAATCCGGCGGATTTCCGGGCTTCATCGATTGCAGCACAAGTAATTTCTTTGATTTGTTCTGTACGAAAGACCAGTAGACGATTGGCGGTGACAGAAGTCAAAAGGTACGCAGGCGAATCTTTGGAGATGCGAAACATGAGGTGCATCCTTTCAATGTGAGTATTGGTACGGCTTACACGTCAGAGTAACTTGATTATTGACGAAAGGCGAGGCGTAGCCTCCATTTTAGGGAGGCATTTTCGGAAAGCCAGAGGCTTTCCGCAAGGATAGAGGCAAAGCCTCCCCTGCCAGATGCGGTCTAAATTGGACGGTGTGAATTGAATTGGTTGCCAGATTAGGACGGTGTAAATTGAATTGGTCGCGAGGGACTAACTCCGCTAAAATGCGTCACGACCTACGATTCATCGAGGCCCTTCAGCAGCGAGCGCTACACTGCAGCGCCAAAACCAGTTTAGATAATCAAGAAAAAGTGACCCTGACCGGCAAGACTGTTTCTCATTACCAAATCCTTTCAAAGATTGGCGAGGGTGGAATGGCATCCGTCTACCTGGCCAACGATCTCAAACACGGTCGCCAGGTCGCTATTAAGGTGATGAATGCCGAAATCGGAGGTCGCAATGGACCAACTCGGTTTCGGCGCGAGATTGAAATCGCGGCGCGTCTTACACATCCTCATATTCTTCCATTATTCGATTCTGGAGTGATCGACGATCAACCCTACTACGTCATGCCTTACATTGAGGGTGAATCACTTCGTCAAAGAATCATCCAGCTCAAGTCGTTTTCCATTGACGACGCGTTACGCTTTGCAACTGAAATCGCCAGCGCCCTCGGGTATGCACACGAGCATGGCCTTGTTCATCGCGACATCAAACCTGAAAACGTTTTGCTTTCAAATGGTATGGCCCTCGTCGCTGACTTCGGTATTGCGCGTTTCACAAATGCAAACGAAGGAACGGCGATCACCATGGCTAATGCTGCCGTTGGGACACCTGCGTACATGTCTCCCGAACAGATCGAACACCCAACCGCAATAGACGGTCGCACGGATTTGTACAGTCTGGGCTGTGTTTTCTACGAGATGTTAGTCGGTATGCCGCCGTTCCAAGGGCCGCTTCACTCTCTGGCGTATCAACACATATCGGTCGAGCCCCGATCCGTTTCTGACAACCGGCCTGAAGTCCCAACATATGTGGTTGACGCAGTTAGGAGGTTGCTTGCTAAGAATCCTGCAGATCGTTTTGCAACGGCCGCGGACTTTGTCAGAGCTATTGCCTCTCGATCGACTGACGCCGCTACGCTTTCATTCGAAGCGCCCAAATCGCGTGTCGCAAATAACCTTCCAAGAGATCGCACACGCTTCATAGGTCGCGATCAGGAACTCAAGAACTGCCAACAGTTACACGAGAGTTCACGACTACTTACGCTCGCCGGTCTTGGTGGCTGCGGCAAGACACGACTCGCGATCAAAGTCGCTGAAAGTCTAATAAGTAGATTCCCGGCAGGCGTGTGGTTTGTCGATCTGGCTCCACTAACGGAAACGAGCAGAGTTGTTGGAGCAGTGGCCCAGGTCCTCGGCTTGCGTGAGGAAGCAGAAAAGGATCTTAACGACTTAGTAAGTGTTTACATTTCCGACAAAAAGGTACTGCTGGTCCTCGACAATTGCGAGCACTTGCTTTCCTCGAGTGCGGAGTTTGTCGATAGTCTACTCAATTCGTGTGCTGAAGTTGCTGTCCTTGCGACAAGCCGTGAGGCGTTGAATGTGCAGGGCGAAAAGGTAATGCAGCTGTCTCCACTGGGTGTTCCCGATCCTAAATCCACTTTGAACCTTGAAAATGTACGAGCGGTTGACGCGATAAAGCTGTTCGTGGATCGGGCCCAGTTGGTACGCAGCGGGTTTGAGTTAACCGCCACCAATTTTGGGTCAGTCGCTGAAATCTGTCGGAGGCTTGACGGAATTCCATTGGCGATTGAGTTGGCGGCAGCTCGCGTGAAGATCCTTTCGATCGAACAGATCCTGGCAAAGCTCGACGACCGCTTCAAATTGCTTTCCAGCGCTGGCCGCACAATGTTGCCACGTCACCAAACTCTGCGGGCGGCAATCGAATGGAGTTATGACCAACTCGAACCGGAAGAGCAGCGACTGCTGCGAGCGCTGTCAGTTTTTGCCGGCGGTTGGACACTCGGACTCGCATCGAGTGTTGTTGCTGACGTGGATGAGTTCGAAATGTTGGAGCTACATTCTCAACTAGTGGACAAATCTATTGTCGTTGTAGCAAGTGACCAGGCTGAATTGCAACGTTACTCGTTTCTTGAAACAGTTCGGCAGTTTCTACTTGAGAAACTCAATGAGAGTGGCGAGGCCGAACATGCTCGTGAAGCGCACTTCGAAGCAATGCTTGGTTTGGCCGAGCGCGGCTATGAAGAACGAGTAACAAATGAAGAAGTGTGGACGAATGTGCTGGAAGTTGAAAGCGACAATATGCGAGTCGCTCTCGAATACGCACGGTCAGTTAGCGCGGAAAAGTACCTTGATCTCGTCGGTGCACTTGCCTGGTTTTGGATAGTCAAAACACACATCGTTGAAGGTCGCGAACACCTGACGGCGGCACTGGCCTTGTCAGACATCAAGCCGTCTCGTGCATCACGAGCTCGAGCACTCTGGGGAGCCGCTCAAATGTTGGCCCTACAGGGTGATACTTCTGAGGCACTCGCATGGATCGATGAGGCGCGTAGTGTGTCGCGAGATTTAGGTGACACACACGAGATTGCGTTGGCGCTTGAAGGAATCGGCTGGACTCATTTTTTTAGAAGTGAAGATGAGGCTGGGTGTATAGCATTTGAGGAATGTCTGCGACTCCGACAAGCAGGTGATGACAAGCATCTCGTGATTCGCGCCATGGTTGGTCTGGCCCAGGTGTTGGTGGCTTTGGGAAGAACAGATGAAGCCAAACCGATGGCCCAGGAGATAATTGAGTTTGCAGAGGCCCACAACGATAGGCGGAGCGAGCACTTTGGTTGGCATTACCTGGCGGATTGTGAATTGATTCTGGGGAACTGCAGTGAGAGTGTGCGGTTGTATAAGAAGAGTCTGGTACTGGCGCAGGCTATTGGCGACAAGGTCGAAATCAGTTTTGAAGCACAGGGAGTAGCGATGTCACTTGCAGGTCTTGGTAAAGCACAACTCGCGATTCAACTTGCCGGTGCCGTCAAAGCTGAGTGGGAACGCCTTGGTGTAGACATACACGTCCGTTTCTGGGATGCGCTGCTCGATCGCTATCTCGGAGCCGCAAGACAGAGTTTGGGAAAGGAAGTTTCCGACGCAGAATGGAACAAGGGAAGCGAACTCTCATTTGACGACGCAGTGAAGTTAGCACTCGATCACTCTTCAGAGATTACGCCGGTTTCATAGCGCAGCAGAGCCGCAACCAAAACTGTGTTGTTCGGAACAGGCGGCTAAACCGTTACGGAGAAGAGAATCTTGCTGAGAAAACAAGGAAGTTGTTCCTTTGTTACGCAGAATTGATCTTCGGTTGTTCCTTTAAACTGACTAATCGGCGTAATCTACCGACACTTCCTAATGTCGCAGAAGGATCGTCCAGAGTAGCCTCGGTTCCCGTAGGACCAGTCCTACCCAAACTAACACTCCAAAAACAATTGAGAAGATAACCGGGAATGTTCCGCTTTCAGCTCGAACATGGATGGCAGTTGCGCCGCCGAGATATGCCGTCAGCAGGATCGCCCCAAGGACGGCTGTCTGAGGGATGGCATAAACTGCGGTACAGGCGAGTAGAAGAATGCCGATGCCAACGGTCGTGCTCGGCGGAAGACCAAGCTGCTCGGATGCCTTGACTACAAAAGAGGTCTTGATGACCTTGGTCACGCCGTCAAAAGCCAGAAATAACACCACCAAAACTGTGATGAATCCGCCGGCCCAAAGTCCGGCCGTAGAAACAGTTGCAGGTTGAGTATCCATTCAATGATTGCCTCCAATTCTTGTCTGGGACAACCACACCTTAGCGAACTAGGCGGACTCAGTATTGTATAGAAACGACAACTGCTCTTCGGCGCGGATGATTTGTCCGGGCGTCAGTCCGACGAAGTGTCGAAGTGAGCGCGTGAGATGCGCTTGATCGTAATAGCCGGCCTGGTATGCGGCGTCGAGGATAGAAACACCCTGCTTCAAGAGTCTGGTGGCAAGTCGCGCGCGTTCGATTTGACGAATGGTGTTATGGGTCATGCCAGTCGTGTGCAGAAAATGCCGCTGCGTGGTTCGTATGGTCCGTTGCTGAGGTTGACCACTGAGTGCAGCAGTTACGGAGTGGTCCATCGCAATCAGCCCTTTATTTACGAGCCGTTTCACGAATGTCTCCGCATTTTCAAAGTTTGGGTATTCCCACGCAGAGCCGTTCAGCCAGAAAGACCAGCTAGTTGCGTCCGGTAAAGTCACGTCGCTTCGATCGCGTAGATCGGCTGGGCGCCACAGCGGCATGAAAGTCCCCAGCTTGAAGCGGATTGCAAACCACTCGCCATTAGCCGGACAGTCAGCTGCCGTTGCTCGGGTTTCTGGCCCACGCACAGTGAGAGAAGTTTTCCCCTCGAGTCTAGTTAAGGCCATCTCCCAGTTAGGCGAACCGATCGAGTGAAAGGTCCCGGCCGCTTCACTGTGACAACGCCAAACGCGTTCGACATAAAGCGAATCTGACGGTCTGTCTTCATCAAAAATGAGAAACAATCTCCCGCCTCCTTTGGTTGGGAAGTTATCCCGATTCTGACCCAGACGTCAACGAACGCTCGTTATGATAAGAGTCTACAGATTACGCCGATTTCACAGATTTGATTTTTGACCGCCTTGAGTAGTTTCTCTAATCTGTCGAATCTGCGTATTCTGTGGATAATATCCAACAAGACATCAGATCTCGAAAGGCCAAACTAGTGAACGTCAGTCGTATTGCACAGAAGCGATTCGTCCTTGTAGCGGTTGCTGTAGTACTACTGAGTGCGCAGGCAACTAGTCACCAACAGCGACCACCTTCAACGTCTGTGATTATCGATCATGTTGCGCTACACGTCGCCGACCTTGATGCAAGTGTTGCCTTTTATTCTGGTGTATTTGGGTTACAAGAGATTCCGGCTGCCGCTAAAGGTCGACGCTGGATGTCGTTAGGAAAGGGAATTGCGCTACATCTTTTGGGAGGGCGTACTGCGCCCGTCGTCGACGATCGTTCAGTACACGTGGCATTCACGAGTGACAATCTTGAGCCAATCATTCAACGCTTGAAAGATCGCGGCATTGCCTGGTCGGATTTCGCTGGCACTCAAGCCACCGTCGGCGCAGTGCGCACCGACGGAGTTCGACAGATTTTTCTAAAAGATCCCGACGGTTATTGGCTCGAAGTGAATGATGGCTTGAAGAACAGAACTAAATAACTTCGATCATCAGGACCGCAGATTACACCGATTACGCAGACCAAAGAGAACTCTGTGTAACAAACCAACAAGTTTTCCTAACAAGATTTTTACACCGAAGGTGTTGGCCAATTCCAGCCCAGGGTTGAGCTTTGGCAACCCTGGGATTAAAGTGCGTGATGGTCGAGGGTACCCCGACACATCGGGGTTTGCCGGGTTAGCGAACCCCCGACACGTCGGGGTTTGATGAGATACCGGAACTTCCTTGTCCCAGGTTGCCAAAGCTCAACCCTGTGCGAACACCTTCGGTGTTGGATTCTGTTTACTGTCGTCCCTTTTGGTTACCGCCTAAGCCGCGCTATGTAATCTGCGCAATCTGTGGATATGTTTCAATAGCTAAAGAGGGCGCGCGCAACGAGAAGTAAGCCAATCGCACCGCCAGAGAGTGTAAAGGACCATTCAACTAGTGGGCTGGCTCGACTAAAGAGGCGACGGCATATCACCATCCCGCTCTTCCATCCGTCTTGCTGGTATAGCGGAAAAAGATTTCCCACAGCCAGCACTAGATTCAGCGTACCGAAGAACGTTCCCCATGCTATTCCGCTAAGAATGAAGTTCACCGCAACGCCAGCAAGCAAAACGAACAGTTGTTGTAACAACGGCCGCGTTTGCAAAGCCTTCATGTCCATTCGGATATAGGCGCCGATGGGTAATGCCCGCAGTTGGTAATCGACTTTTCTAACTCGAAAGCCAAACAGTTTTGGACCCCAACCGAACCCGGCCTCGGTCACCGGCACTCGGCAGACGCGAGCTGCAAGAAAGTGGCCCAACTCGTGAAGTACAAGCGCGCCGGCAAAACTCAAGATAAGATTGAATGCTGAAATGTTCATTGGAAATAACCTGACTTAGACAGACTAGGAATAGACTAGCGAGCTACTGAAGATTAAGGGTAAAGAACGTGAAGTGGTGGGGCGAGAGAGGAGGTCTTAGGACAAACATTCAGACGGCGGTGTTAATGCCAGAAGTCAGTTCGAGCGAAGCAAGTGCGTTTTGCCTCGACCCTAGCCACACAGGCATTGAAGATTCTGGGGCTGGGCGCTTTGAAAGTCTTGCAGTACTTAACTCCCCAACGAATTGAGTGAGGCAGTGGGG
>JGI12686J13345_100202_pt1 | contig 9013 bp, 6 predicted proteins | sample TexAe_OM2H0_O2_FD_13345 | JGI IMG/M metagenome (IMG submission 13345) | reverse complement strand
TTAGCGCACGAGGACGTACGCGCTCCGACAGAAGAGCTTGAATGGTATTAGAGAAGGAGGCTACTAAAGATCTACTATTTCATTCGCATATCCACAGGGGATCGCAATATAGCGGTTTGGGTTATCATATTAATGTGAGTAGTCCCGTAAAACCGCCAAATCAAACGATCACGCTTCAATCGATCGACCCAACTTTGCAGCGCGGCTCTCGTTTGAAATTTGAGAAACGGGTTACGATTCTAGCGCTGGCGGCAGGTTTTCCCGCAGTCGCACTTTGCGCCTTCTTACTTTGGTATGATGGCTATTCCGCTCAAGTCCAATGGACCATCGATCTCTTGCTCGTCCTCTTGTGGTTGAGCATATCGTTCAACCTCAAGTCACACATTGTTCGTCCGCTCCAAACTCTTTCCAACATTCTGGCAGCAATTAGGGAAGGCGACTACTCGATTCGAGGCAGGCGCGCCTTGTCAGGAGATGCTCTCGGAGAAGTCATGCTCGAGGTCAATGACCTGGGCCAAACACTTCGTGAGCAACGTCTCGGCGCAATGGAGGCAACTGCGCTACTACGCACGGTGATGGGCGAGATTGACGTCGCGGTCTTCGCCTTCGATGGCAACCATCGACTACGTCTCGTTAATAGAGCCGGAGAGAAACTGTTGGCCCAACCATCTGCTCGACTCCTTGGCCGCACCAGTGATGAACTCGGGTTGTCAGCCTGCCTTAATCGGTCCGATGGAGCTGGGCCCTACACGATGCAGATGGTTTTCCCAGGTGGTGTAGGGCGATGGGACATACGTCGTAGCACTTTCCGCGAAGGCGGCGCTCAACATAAGTTACTCGTGTTGACTGACCTGAGCCAAACGCTCCGAGAAGAGGAGCGTACTGCGTGGCAACGACTGTTAAGGGTGCTTGGTCATGAATTAAACAACTCGCTTGCTCCAATCAAATCCGTTGCAGGTAGTCTTGCGGATCTGATGGGCAAAGAACCGGAGCCGACAGATTTGCGTGATGATATGCAACGTGGTCTGGCTGTGATCTCTTCACGCGCGGACTCCCTTGCGCGTTTTGTCGAGTCGTACTCAAAACTGGCACGACTGCCAACACCACGCCTGGAGCCATTAAAGATCGGAGTACTTGTGTCACGAGTCGCTAGTCTGGAGACTCGACTTCCGGTCAAGGTTATCTCGGGTCCGGAACTCGTCGTTCGAGGTGATGATGTACAGCTCGAGCAGTTACTCATCAACCTGGTGCGCAACGCAGTCGATGCTTCAATGGAGACAAAGGGTGGAGTCGAGGTTGGTTGGAGTCAGAACAATGGTCAGGTCGAGGTTTGGATTAGTGATGAAGGGCCTGGTCTGGCGAATACCGCAAATCTTTTTGTACCTTTCTTTACGACTAAGACTGGAGGCTCCGGGATCGGTCTGGTGTTATCGCGCCAGATCGCCGAAGCGCACGGCGGCACACTCACGCTGGATAACCGCCAAGAGGTGCGTGGTTGTGAAGCACGTTTGAGACTACCACTCTAGAATCTGACTCAACCTCTCCTTCTCCCCAACCTAAAGGTTGGGGAGAAGGAAAGGTTGAACTTGTCCACTACTGCGTTGCGCGGTGGTGCTTCAACGCTGGATACGAGAATGAACTCCAGATCGACAAAAATCGTTTTCGCTGGAATCTTAGTTGCATCTTCATTGTCTGTTGCTTTGGCCCAAGCGTCCTTTCAACAACAAACGAAGGAATGGCGACAGAAACGCGAAGCAACGCTAAAAGCTGATGATGGTTGGTTGACAGTCTCCGGTCTATTCTGGCTGAAAGAGGGAACCAACACCTTTGGCTCAGCTAAGACCCAGGACGTGGTATTGCCGCGTAACTCGGCTCCTGCGAAGGCCGGAACTCTGGAACTCCATAACGACATTGTCACACTTCGTGTCAGCGACGGAGTTGATCTAAAGGTAGATAAGCAACCGGTACGCGAATATGAAATGAAATTCGACGGTGAGAAACCCCCGGTTTCATTCAACGTAGGTACGCTAAACTTGACTGTTATTAAGAGAGGAGCCCGTTTCGGTCTGCGGGTCAGAGATAGAAACAGCGAAGCGCGACGTCAGTTCAAAGGCTTGCGATGGTTTTCCGCGAATGAAAGCTATCGGGTCACAGCGACCTTCACGGCTTATCAAGAGCCAAAGGAAATCATCATCATGAACGTACTGGGTGATGAACTGAAAATGAAGACGCCAGGTCTGCTAACGTTTCAGCTGCACGGTCAATCGTTCAGCCTGCGCCCGGTGATTGAGGACGACAAACTATTTATCATCTTTCGTGATCGCACGTCCGGAAAGACAACTTATGGCGCGGGAAGATTCCTTTACGCAGAAATGCCGAAGGACGGAAAGGTTGTACTCGACTTCAATCGCTCTGAGAATCCGCCTTGTGCGTTCACACCCTATGCAACTTGCCCATTGCCACCGGCTCAAAATCGCATGTCTATTTCAATTAGCGCTGGCGAGCTCGCATATCATTTAAAGCAAACCAAGCAATGATTTCTAGAGCTGTTTGGTTCCAGTCACCGTAAACCTTGTTTGGACCACGCTTGTTGTTCCGGCGTCGGCACGTCCGGAAAAACCTGGTTGCTTACCGCCAAGAGTAATCAGAAACTCACCTGGTTCTATCAAGCGTTTTCCTTTATCGTCGATTACTGACATCTGTTCGGGAGTTAACGAGAACGACACTTGCTGTTTTTCTCGAGGCTTGAGAGAAATTCTTTTTACGCCCTCAAGCGACCTAACCGGGACTGGAAAAGCTGATGCGACGTCGGTGACGTACAATTGGACCACTTCATCACCTTCTCGAGTACCCGTATTCGTTACATCGACTGTCAATTGCATCTTGTCGCCCGCTTTGATCTTTTTACTATTGATCTTCAATCCGCTGTACTTGAAGTTTGTGTAGCTTAGACCAAAGCCAAACGGATAGAGTGGTATCCCTTTGAAGTAGCGATAAGTCCTACCTTGCATGTGATAGTCAGTGAATGGAGGTAAGTCAGCCACGGATCTGTAAAATGTGACTGGCAATCTGCCTCCAGGATTGTAGTCCCCAAACAGTACGTCGGCGATTGCCGTACCACCCTCCTGACCGGGATACCACGCATCCAGAATTGCGGGCACGTTATCGTTGGCCCAGTTCACTGCGAGCGCGCTGCCCCCAAGAAGAACCAGTATCACTGGTTTACCCTGACCCTGAATTGCTTTGATTAATTCTTCCTGTTGTTTTGGCAGGGAAATATCAGTGCGGTCGCCACCACGAAACCCTTCAACTTTGACATCCATCTCTTCGCCTTCAACTGAAGGCGTTATACCCATAACCATTACAACCGCGTCGGCACGACGGGCTATGTCGATTGCTTCCTGTTGCAAGCGTTCTTGCACTCCTGGCGGTGCCCAGTTTAGTTTCGCTGCCGAGTACTGGTTTCCGTTTTCAAAGTATTCCAACCGAATGTCATAACTGCGGCCCGCTTCAAATGAGATTTCCTTAGTGACGCTGCGTGTGCGTCGATTGGTAAGCTCTTCAATAATTGTCTGGCCGTCGATAATGAGCCGCATGCCGCCGTTACCCGCAATGCCAACGACATATTTGCCGGAATCAGGTGCAAGGAGTTTGCCGGTCCAGCGCACAGAGAAGTTGTCTTCAGGTATGCCTGCGCCCGGACTCATTGCGCCCCATTCGAAATCCACTTTGTCGTCTGTTCTTACCAGGACGGGTTCACCCTTTAACTCTCTATTATTGAAGTACTCTGCGCGTAAACCAGGCCCTGAGCTGGACAACGCCTTGTTTGAGATTGGCTCGACAATAACTCCGGGTGGATACATTCCAGGCGCAAAGAGCACTTCCGTTGAGGCTGAGACTTTGGACTTAATACCGGCGAGGGGAGTGACATACTTTGTGGGCTGTCCGTTGTAATTACCAAGCAGAACACCCAGATTGTCAGCGGATGGTCCAACCACAGCAAGTGTCTTGATGTCCTTATTCAACGGCAGTACGTTTTGTTCATTCTTCAAAAGCACGATTGACTGGCGAGCAGCCTTAAGCGACAACAAACGATGAGGTTCCGAGTCGTTCTCAGAGAAGGGAATTCGCGCATAGGGTACCATCTCCGGGGGATCAAACATTCCCAGTTGGAACCGAGCCTTCATCAGACGTTTGACGGCTACATCAATTTCTTGTTCTGAGATCAGCCCATCCTTCACAGCCTGAATCAACGAACGATATTCCCGACCACAAGTAAGATCCGTACCGGCTTTTACTGCGAGTGCTGAGGCTTCCGCCTCAGTTTTGACGTACTGATGTTTAAGATAAATGTCGTCGATCGCCCCACAGTCAGAAACAATGTAGCCGTCGAAGCCCCATTGTTTTCGGAGAATGTTATTCAGAGGTTTGCTTGTACAGCAAGGTTCACCATTTGTTCTGTTATAAGCACACATTACCGATTTAGCGCCACCCTCAACTACGGTTGCGTGGAACGCTGGTAAGTATGTTTCCTGCATATCGCGTTCAAGCGCGATGGCATCAAAGCTGTGGCGTTCTGGTTCCGGACCGCTATGAACTGCGTAGTGTTTAGGTGTCGCAATCACCTTAAGATAGCGTGGGTCGTTTCCCTGCAGACCTTTCACGAATGCAACTCCGAGACGAGCGGTGAGATAAGGATCCTCGCCGTACGTTTCCTGACCGCGTCCCCATCGTGGATCGCGAAAAATGTTGATGTTCGGACTCCAGAAAGTAAGTCCTTTGTAACGACCGTGGTCATTCTTACGATCAAACTCGTGATGTTTTGCGCGTGCTTCCGTTGAAATCACGTCCGCAACCTCGAACATTAGGTCCGTATTCCAGGTAGCAGCCAGTCCAATTGCTTGCGGAAAAACGGTCGCATAACCGGCACGTGCAACACCGTGCAGCGCCTCGTTCCACCATTCGTATTCCGGGATGTCAAGACGTGGAATTGCGGCGGCGCCATTCATCATCTGCGAGACTTTTTCTTCAAGGGTCATTCGGGAAACAAGATCGTCGACTCGTTTCTCGATTGCTAGTGAGGGGTTTTTGTAAGGAAGGACTCCGTCCTGTTTTGCACCCGTCTTCGTGGTGTTATTGGATAGGACGTCAAGCAGTAACACAATGATGAGTACAGTCCGGCCGTGTTTCATATAGCTCCTCGTCGGTTAATCTAGACAGCGGCTACGCCGTTTCCCTTCCGGTAAGCCTTTGGCTTACCGGAGCGGCAAAAGAAGTTTCAGGCTCCGCCTTTTCTCTTTGAAAACAGGCGCAGTTTTCGCAAGCGCCAGGTGATCGGAAAGCCAGAGGCTTTCCGCAAGGAACGCGGCCAAGCCGCCAATCGGTCTCTTTCCGTATTTAGCGACGGACCATTTATTAGGGTTTACGTCTAACTGTCGTGTCTGTCGATCGTGTAAGGCCAACGTTGGGATCGAGCTAACATACTGTTAGCCTCGTCATCATTCCTGAATCTTTCCTTTGCAGGTTCCCAGTAAACCTTTCTTTTGAGTTTCATCGCTATTTGATGAATCAAACAGGTTGAGCAAGAACGATGGGCGACTTCAATAGGAGCTATCGGAGGCTTGCGACTCTTCACACACTCGAGCCAATTCCAGTGATGCTCTTTACTTTCGTAAAGGTGAATCTCACCTGGTCCGATCACGGACATGATGATCTTTGGATCACTCGCTGCTAGTGCCTGCGGGTCTTTGAGTTTGGCAACAGGATCGCTGCCGGTAACCGCCTCGTTTCCTCGAGAAACAAAAATCCAGCCTTTCGAACCTTCAAACTTGATTCCATTAGGAAGCTCAGTACTTACGATCATCTTGACGCCACTTGCGTAAAGGGCCTCTGTACGAAACTTTCCGTGGACGTCCCAGAGTCCTTTTTGTGGAAACTCTGCGGTTCCCCATACCTCGATCGGCCCAGTATATTCGGTGTCCATGGCCCAATGAGCGCAATCGATGTGATGGGAACCCCAACCTGTAATCATTCCGGCGCCAAACTGTTCGCAGCGCAACCAACCGGGTCGACCATAATCGTTTTGAGGATGAACACGCTTTTCCGTGTAGTACTTATAGGGAGTTGATCCAAGCCACATCTCATAGTTGAGATTTTTGGGAATGGGCATCTCCGGTTCTTCATCTCCGGCCGGGTCTGCTGGTAAACCAACGTAGACAGTTTTTAGCTCACCGATCCGACCATTGCGAACCAGTTCAGCCGCGTAGCGAAATTGTTGTGATGATCGCTGTTGACTTCCGACCTGAAAGATCCGGCCCGTCCGGTGTACCGCATTGCTCAATGCCCGTCCTTCGGTGATCGTGAGTGACGCGGGCTTTTGCAGATACGCGTCTTTGCCAGCCTCTGCAACATCGATTCCGATAAGCGCATGCCAGTGGTCGGGTGTACTGATGAGGACACCATCAATGTCCTTGTTCTGTAACATGACGCGATAGTCTGTGTAACTTTTTACGCCATCATACGTCGCGCCGGTTTTCTTACTGTAGTAGGTATTAACGAGGACTCGAGCCTCTTCTGCTCGTTTGCTATCGAGGTCGCATACAGCAATCACCCTTGCTTCATCGTACCGCCAGACTCCCGGTAGATCGTGACCTCTTGAGATGCGACCAGCACCAATCGCTGCCACGTTTATTCTATTGCTCGGCGAGTACGCTCCAAAAACCGTTGAGGGCACAATGCTGGGAAACCCAACAAGGTCGATCGAAGTTGCTGCTACGCCGAACATTGCTGACTTTACGAATGTCCTGCGCGAAACGCGTGACCGTTGTTTCTTCTTCATGGTCCCATCCTATTTCTTCACACTGATCTTCTGTGCGTTCTGTTGAGCCAGCAGGGCCAACTCAGTTGCCAGGAAGCAATGCGTTTGCGTCATTGCGGTTTCCGTGCGATTTAGTATGTCGGTAACCAACTGAGCGCCGTACGGTAGCGGATCGTTGTTGCAGTCGATGTAACGCATCTCCTTTTGATCGGTAATGAACAAGTGGTTTCCGCCTGGTCTACCGGCAACGTCGACATTCTTTCGAATCTCAATAAACCCGTCCGTTCCGATGATCGTTAGTCGGCCATCGCCCCAGCTACTCAAACCGTCGGGTGTGAACCAATCCACGCGAATGTATCCGCTCCCACCGTTGCCGCGAATCAGGACATCACCGAAATCTTGGAAATCGGGCCACTGTGGATAATGGAAATTGGCTACTTGCGATGCGACGATTGACGCTTCATTAGAACCAGTAAAGAAAAGAAATTGGTCAAACTGGTGAGATGCGATGTCGCAGATGATTCCACCGTAGTACTTTTTGTCGAAAAACCATTGTGGACGCGTTTTGGGGTTTATTCGATGCGGTCCTAAGCCGGTGGTTTGCAGCACATTTCCAATTGCACCAGCCTTTATTAATTCGCCGGCTCTGACAGTCGCCTTATTTTCAAAGCGCTCGCTGTACATGATCGAGTAGATGCGGTTTGTTTCTTTTTGGACGCGGCGGACTTCCTCGAGTTGAGCGAGTGTAGTGATGCCAGGCTTGTCAGACATGTAGTCTTTGCCATGTTTCATCACCGCAATTCCGATCGGCGCACGTTCAACTGGAATTGCAGCACTGACCACCAATTGAATGGTCTTATCTTCGAGAATCGCTGCCTGGTCCTGAACCTGTTTGACGTTTGGGTAACGTTTTGCGAATGCGGCTGCCAGATCAGGTTCTTTCGCATAGAAGGAAACAAACTCTCCGCCTCCTCTAATCATCGCGCCTACCTGGCCGTGGATGTGATCGTGATTAATTCCTATCACTGAAAATCGGAGTTTTGGAGTCGTCTGATTTGTCATGGTTTCCCTTCGCTTCAATGGGACTGGACCAGCTGAGTTTGCGGATGCCAATAAAGTGCCGGTTGGGACAGCGGACATCGCCAATAATCCGGCCGCTGAACTTACTGATTGCTTGATGAACTTTCGTCTACTCGCCTTTGCTTTTGTCATTGTTCTCATTCCAGTTTTAGGTGTAGTTGATATTCACGTTCGATGTACTCGAAGTAGTCAAAGTCGGCATACCTTGCATTACCAGAGGAATCCTGGCAACACACACCGACAAAGGCCCCGGTAAAATTCGGTTGACCTGGCGCTGAAGCTTCGTCTGAAAGAATACTCGCGTCGAACTGCTCTGGCAGCCATGTCCATCCGCCGCTATTGAGGCGAAAGCCGAACCTCAGTCGTTCGAAGTCCACTTCCACTCGCAATTGGACCGCTGCGTTGGCCGGAATCGGTATCGGTGCTGTAAATACGTCTGATTGTATCTGATCGGGAAGTGACGACATCACTCTCAAGTGTTTTCCAAGCGTCTCGTCGTAAGTCAGGTACAGGTAGTGAAACTTGGCGCTGTTGTAATAGCAGACTAGACCAGCCATTTGTTGAAAGTCTTCTGGCTCAAACTCAATTGCTGTTGTGGCGCTAAAACAGTGCGATTGTTGTCTGCGAGCAACCAGGCTTTGTCGGAAAGTACTACCAATGGACTCTCGTCCAAAGAGTCGTAAGTGACTCTGTCGTTTCGTCAAACTAAAAAGTTCATCCGGCCATGGGGAACGGAGCCATTGGAAGTCGATTGGCAACTCGGGCTCGTCAAAATCAACGCGGGACTCTGTCGTTGCAACTGGGACTGCCGGAAGATCGGGAGCTGGTACTTCAAGTGAAGGCGCGCCCTGACCGTCAGTAGTGCGGAGCCAATCGTCCTCACCCCAAATCATTCGTTGGATAGCAGTTTCTCTTCCGAGCGGACAGCGTCCGCGATTTGGTAAAGGTCGGCCACATAGGTGGACCATATAAGTCTGACCGTCTTGAGTATCGACAAGATCCGCGTGACCTGCGCGCTGGAGCGTGACGTCCGGACGATCTCGAGCTGTGAGAATATAGGTGTCTGGGTGGAGCTCGTACTCACCAGTTAACGACTTTGATCGCGCGAGTGTTACC
>JGI12686J13345_100197_pt1 | contig 9135 bp, 3 predicted proteins | sample TexAe_OM2H0_O2_FD_13345 | JGI IMG/M metagenome (IMG submission 13345) | reverse complement strand
CTCTATTTCAATGTTCTGCTTGTTACTAATGGTAGGGTTCTCTGTCGCACTGTTCGCCACTCGAGTGGTATAGCCCACTAGCTGTCCGTCGCGAAATAGCCGCAAATCATAAATGCCTGACCGCCGTGCGACTTTCTCTCCACTTCGGAGAAAACTTTCTACCGCTTCTCCCACCTCTACGGTCACGTCTGCAAGCTCTGGTTTATCTTTGCGCTGCTGCGCCTGCACAATCTTTACAGATGGTTGCGCTCGGTTAAGTGCCTCTAAAGATCTGATTTGTCTGAAATCTTCATGGCAGTTGTTCGACACATTGCATTTCAACAAACGTGGCAACAACCGTGGCTCATAGTAGTCCCTCATAAAAATCTCGAGCGGATCTGCCCTAAATGGATCATTTTGCATCACCCAATGTAGGCCGCGACTTACTGCAAAGTCTCTAGTATCAAATCTCGCATCAGAACCGACCGTAAGCCAAACCGTTTCCTCGCCCTGGTATAGATTTTTTAATTCTTCTTCCCGGACAGCACCCCGTGGTTTTTCAACGTACATCCTTTCACTACGGAGAATCCGACCACTTTCATCGCTGATAAAACGTCTTCGCCCGGTAGTTCCATAGACCAAAGGCTCCGCTAACAGCTCATATGACTGGCCATTCGCTTTCAGCCGGAGCTCGAATCTGTATCCGTGCTTGCCTCCCTCCACGAAACTCTTATCAATCAAATTGGTATCAACAAGTTGTTGTAGATCAAGATAGCGACCAGGGTACACTGCTACATAAGTAGCCTCAGCTGAGAATATTGTTCGAAGGTTTGCGATCGCAGATGATTCGTTGGAACTCATAACGCCTTCGCGATTCGGCGATTTGTACGCGGCAAACAGCGATGCAATTTCTTTCCAAGTACGTGCATTCCACATTCTTATAGTCGAGTCATCAGCGGTGACCAAAATCTTGCCATCAGAGCGAAAGGAACATGAGTACACGTCCCCCAAATGCGTCGCCGCCAGTGCATTGAGTTCCTTACCCCTTACCAAATCCACCAGTCGCACTAGATTATCGCTGCCCGCGGCGGCCAGAACGTGAACAGTTGGGCTAAAGTCAATGGAATGGATTGATACGTCACGATATGGTCCAAACACTCGAAGCGTTTTACGCGATCTAACATCCGTTAGTCGTATGAAGCCTTGGATTGTATAGACGTGAGGGATTCTAGGAATGGGTATGAGCTCAACGCCCACGCTCGCCAGGCTTTTTCCGTCCGGACTGAAGGCCACTTGCTTGACCGTAAAGTTTCTATTAAGTATTCGAGATCCGCTTCTCGTAGTTATGTCCCACAACTGTAGCCCTGATCCGCCGCTCGCTAATAGTTTGCTATCTGGGCTGAAGGCAATCGTGGTAATTGTTCCGGGCTCAAGTTTCGCAAATGAGGCAACCTTCGTCCCCGATGCAGTACACCACAAGTGCATGGTCTCTAATCTTGAATCATTCAGATTAGACTGACGGTTCGATCCTCCGCCCGCAATCAGCTTGCCGTCTGGGCTAAACGCTATGGAAACGAAACTTTCCGAATCCGATGAGCTGATTGAACGAACTTGGACTCCTGAATTAACATCCCATATCCGAATGGTGTTCTCACCACACACACTTGCCAAAAGTTTCCCGTTTGGGCTAAAGGCGATTCTACAACCAGATATGTTGTCATTCGCTGTGTCGAGCCTTTGTAATATCTGGCCCGAAGTAGTATCCAGAATTTCGATTGTCCTCGGAATTCCGATCGCGAGCAATCGACCGTCCGGGCTATAACGTAAGTCACTTATTGGCGGTGGAAAGTTCCCTTTGAATTCGCAGACTAGCTTGTGAGAGTGAATATCGTAGAATTGCATCACGTTATCTGATTCCGCCAAGAGATTCCCGTCAGGACTAAATAGAACTGGGCTTGACAGATCGGCGAATTTGGTTACCTCACGACCGGTAGATACCTCCCAAATTCCGACCTCGTCACGTGTGCTCGCTGCCAACAGGGTGCCATCGGAGCTGAATGCGATAGAATTTACTCCTTCTTGATTACTGTCTAATTCTAGTTTTAGTGTCTGTAATTCCCGGCCGCTAAAAGAATCGGAAAGTTGGATTGCCGCATTACCAGATCGGACAAATGCCACCCTTCTCGGGTCATTGCTGAACTTGGCGTAAAGAAACTTGTCTGCATGTACATGCGAAAGCAATTTAGCACCGTTTCGAACGTTCCAGAGGGATGTTGAACCGTCATTGCTTACACTGGCCAACGTTGAGCCATCAGCGCTGAAGGCGACATCAAGAACCGTACCGGATGATGCAAAGCTTTCTATGAACTCACCGGATTCCACATTCAGCAGTCTAATCTTCGAGCCTAGCCCGGCGGCTACCAGCTTGCCGTTCTGGCTAAAAGATAATGAGATGTTGCCTGCTCGAGTTGGCGGCCAGTTAAACAATCGGGAGTGAGAACCGATTGTAGTGTCAATCAGTTGAACACCACGAAATCCGGCCGCCGCTATCAGTTTGGAGTCCGGGCTGAATGCAATTGAATCAACTGCACCGATATCGAGATTCAAATTTATTACCCGCAGTTCTACGCCAGTAGCGACTTCCCAAAGGCAAATATATGACCCTCCTAGGGTCGCCAAGATCTTGCCCTTCGAATCAAGTATTGCTTTCCTCGCTCCTTGATCATGACCTCTTTGTCTTACCAGCGATGGCCCTTGAGCACAGACGGATGTGGAGATCCCCACGAAAATTGTGATTACGGCAATCTGTCCCAGATGTCGCAAAACGAAACTGCTCCTCAGATCGAAGTGTTCGGTAATGCCCTCTTATTTTTTGACATATGAATTGAGGAGTAGATTGATATTTTCGATGGTGTCTTCGTTATTGGACGAAACGCAGAAATTATCATCTCAGTGTGAAACCGGGCAGGCCCAGTGAAAGGGATCGCCTGCGTTGTTCGATCCCAAAATCGTTTCCAGTACTGGACCGCTTTTGACATCAAAGATGTTAGTCAGAGTTTTGGAAGCTTGACTAACGGTGGGTTCTATTTAGTTTTTGGAGAAACTGGTGTGTAGCTGGGTTTCTTTACTCCGACTTCGAGGGTCAGATACGTTACCTCTGGAACAGCATCTCGTGAAGCTGCAACTTCATCAGCGCGGTTATTATCGATTACGTAACCCTGTGCTATGCGAAAGTTTTTCATGCTGGCGCTGAATGCATCCGCGTTTTGTCGAGGAACAATGATATAGGCACCTGTTCGCACTGGGACGACTGTACTTATTTGCAGGGATTGTCGAGCGGCCTTTGTTGAGACCATCGGCAGATCTTGCGATTGAACTACAAATTTTGTCCTAGCATTCTGCGAAATCAAGTTTGCATAAATACTATTAAATTGTGTGAAGGCTGATATTGCCATGGCTGGCAAGCCCAAAGGAGCAATCAATCCCCCAAGTAATGGCCCTTGCAATTTTCCCAAAAGGCCAAGGACTTGACGCCACCAAGACTCCTTCTCTTGCACCATGAAGTTCCATCTCCAGCTTCCGATTCCCCTCGGGAACAAAACGGACTGAAAATCTCCCCAAGACTTTCCAAGATCGAAGCGTGTATTCAAAGGAGGTAACTTCTTATTCTGGTCTGGAAGAAGGACTGCCGTAGCTGTCCACGCCAGAGCTTCTAGGAGGCCCGCCATGGGCACTTGCTGTTGAAGATCGACTCTCAAGTATCCGCCGCTAATGTTCGCAAACAATTCTCTATCAGCTATTGAAGGTCTGAAGCCGGTTACCGAAAACGTCGCTTGAGCGTCATCAGCGTCCAACAGCTCACTGTCCTCGATCTCAGACGCCCGTCGAAAGCTCTTTCGATCGCGATCGTAATAAAAGAAGTATGGTTCACGATTACTATCCAACGAAGTCTTAGCGTTCGTCATCTTTGTAGCGCTTTCTGGCGCTTCCATCAATTCCGCCTGTCGCTGGACGTACTTCCGTATTTCCGCGTAGGTTCCTGACGCTTTCGGACGCCCCGCTGAGGTTGTTGCTGCCGCTGGAGAGAATTGATCGCGCCACGGTGAATTCAAAGCCGAGTACAGCCAAAAATTCCGTGTAGCCTCATCTGTGAGTGCGGTAGTCTCGTCTTGAAATAGCCCACCTAACGTTTGAGCATTCATAAGTCCGACGTCGTTTAACGAGAACGCCATCAGCGAACCAAACAAACCTTTGGATAAGAATTCTCTTCGGTCTTCACTCATGAAGTCACCCTCCGATTGACAGCGAAGTTAGCAGTAGTAAAAAAAGAGTTGCGTTGACGCTAAAAAGAATTCGCGAGAACCACGTGAAACCGTAGGCTACAAGGCGAGCAAAGGATATTCACCACAGCGTTCAAAAGTCAATTCTTCTGAGTTGGATCAGACAACTGAGAAAGGAACAATTCTTAAACTCAGTGTCCGTACTCTCCCATCTGCCTTCGCTTGATAAGGTTCTCAAGGATGGAACTTTCGCGAATTTCTCATTAGGAATATTATGCAGCATTGGGTATAGAACATTTCATACTTCTTGTCACAGAAGAAGGACTCTCAACTCCGCGAGTTTTTCAGTTCGAGGGTGTTAGGACTTGTCGTTATGTGGAACAAAACAATCCAAAGATGCCTCATCGCTGGCTGATTTTTAGAAATTGGGGTTGAATCTCAATCAAAAGATATTGTTACAATCCCAGACAATTGGGTGGTCCAACAATTGGCTTAGCGGTAAAACTTCGCTTAAAAGATCCTGCCTTGCGACCGTTTGGTGATATGTATGAAGAGGCGGTATCCAGGATATTCCGCTTTTTATTGATGTTAGCCTTGTGCTTACTTGTCCGATCACGGCGACGTATGGTAGCCGTCAAAAATGGACCCTCCCAGGTTCCGGGACTCTTACAGTTAGCTGCTAGTCTCGTCCTTGAGCATTGTAGAGTAATGAAATTTTGATTTTTGCTGCATCTTGCGTCAATCTAGTGGGCAAAAGAAATGGTAAATCAACCATTTGAACTCCATGACCTTATGAGTTCTGAACTTCGAATCTTATCTTCTCCGCTTCCCCTGACTCCCTATGATTAGACAGGGTATTCGGAACCTGGCGCTTCTCTTGATCGCCGCGGGATTTGTCAGTCCTTGCGCACCTCAAGGCAGATACCTTCCTCTACATTTTTCAGATTCAGAAGTTTCAATCGCAGCGCAAATTAAGGTGCAGTTAGGGCACTCTAGAAAAGTAACTTCCAGCGTTTTTTCCAGAGATAGTCGTTATGTTCTGACTGGGAGCGCCGACGGAACGGCGTTATTGTGGGACGTTGAGAGTGCTCGTGAATTGCGTAAATTTGGAGGACATACCTCACAAGTTAATTCCGTCGCTTTCTCGCCTACGAGAAAAGTTGTATTGACTGGAAGCACTGATGCAACTGCACGCCTCTGGAACATAGAAACTGGTGATGAACTTCATCGGTTCAAAGAAGAGAGCGCAGTCAACTCTGTCGCATTTTCCTCCGACGGACGTACGATTTTAACCGGTATAGGTGCTTTTTTAAGTAAGACTAATAACATTGCACATCTCTGGGATTCGGAAACGGGTCGTCAACTGCAAGCGTTCAAAGGTCACCGAAATAACATCACGTGCGTCGGATTCGTGGACGGAGATTTAGCGGTGACTGGAAGTCAGGACGGAGATGTTAGGTTGTGGAAAGTTGCAACTGGAGAGGAGATCGCAAAGTTCGAAGTAGAGGAAAAGTCAAAGTTCTCGCTCGATCCCGCCTCTGCTTTTGCATTGGGCGTTTCGTCGTTCGCCATTTCCGCAGATAGGAAGCTCTTGTTGGCCGCCGCACCGTTCCGGGCGCGTCTTTACGATCTTAGATCCGGAAAGGTCGTAAAGCGATTGGAATGGAACATGGCCAGATTTGGCTCCTACCTTACGTCAATTGAATCAGTAGCGTTTTCACCGGACTCAAGACATGTGTTAACGGGACATCTTAATGGCGTAGCCAGAGAGTGGAATGTCAGTACTGGAATTGTGGTCCGAAGCCTTAAACTAACATCAGCATTCATTACAAGCGCTGCCTACTCGCCTGACGGTCGATACATCTTAATAGCCGGCAGCCAAATCAGGAACAAAGAATCAATGACCTTGGATGAAGTCGCGGTTACGGAGTTGCATGATGCTAAGAGTGGCATATTAGTGCGCCGCTTAGAGGCGTATTCCCGGCCCATTGATCACGTCGGTTTCTCAGCAAACGGAGGAAAGTTCATCACGCAAACCGGCATAATGCAGAAAAGCAAATTCTCTAATTGGGTTCGTAGTTGGGACCTACATAAAGGCGTCGTGGCGAAAACAGAAATGCTTAACAGCTTTTTCGGTGAACCTCCTATGTGGTTCTTTACGCCCACACCGAATGGTCGTTATTCAATAGTCGCTGGAGTCGGCGCAGACGTAGAAGTCCGGGACAAACGAACTCTCAGCAAAGTGTTTAGTCTCGTGGGCCATTCAGGAAGAGTAAGGTCAGTGACGTTTTCAATTGACGGTCGGTATGCAGTGACTGGGAGCGAGGACAAAACAGCGCGTTTGTGGGATATGAAAACCGGCAAAGAAGTAAGCCGTTTTGTCGGTCATACAGATGTCGTCACCTCGGTTTCAATTGACCCAGATGGTGAGTTTGTAGGAACAGGAAGTCGGGATGGTACCTCTCGATTTTGGAAGATTAGCGGGGACGAGCTTTGTGAGTTGATATCATTTGACGAGGATTGGGCCGTAGTTACTTCCGATGGTAGGTTTGACACAAACAACTTAGAACACATTCGCGGTCTGCACTGGACGATGCCCGACGATCCTTTAACGCCTTTGCCGATTGAGATTTTCATGCGGGATTACTATGAGCCGCATTTATTGCCACGGTTGCTGAAATGCAATGAGCTGAAGAATTGTGACGACGAGTTCAAGCCAATTCGTCCGTTGGCATCGCTTAACCGAGCGCAGCCATCGGTGAAGATTATAGAGGTCAAACAACGAGCTACATCTGAGTTGGCAGATGTAACTGTAGAAGCATCAGGAGGTGCAGAAAGTTTTGTACGAACTGGAGAAACTGCGGTGCGCCAGACAGGCGTTTATGATTTGCGACTGTTTCGCGAGGGCCAGCTAGTGGGCTATACCACTTCAGTAGTGAACAGTGCGACAGAGAACCCTACCACTAGTAACAAGCAGAACATTGAAATAGAGCTGCAGCAGTGGCGTGCTAGGAACAAGCTTGCACCAGATCAAGAGGAGCAGACTGGAAGTGGTAATTGCGCACCGGGTGGACCAGGGAAAGTGAAATGTAGATTTACGGTGCGGTTACCACGCCGTACTGATCTGAAGCAGGTGGAGTTTACGGCTTATGCGTTCAACGAGGATCGAGTGAAGAGCGAAACACATCGGAAAGTGTTGGAAATCAGGAGTCCCCTTGTCTCGGTAAAACCCCGGGCTTACGTAATCAGCGTCGGAATTAATGATTACGACAATCCAACATTTCGACAGCTTAGTTTTGCTGTGTCTGACGCAACCGCTATCCAAAATGAGGTCAGTGAAGGTTTACGCCAAGCAGGTACATACGAATTAGTACCGATGACGCTGCTTTCCGGCAAACGAGAGGATGGTATTACCGAGAGGCTGGCTACGAAGGAGAATATCAGAGCGATTCTTGATGTGCTCGCGGGACGCATAGACCTGAAGGCTGTTGAAGGTATCGCTGGGGCCAAGAGTTTGAGACGAGCCGAGCCGGAGGACATGGTGTTGCTGTCATTTTCGGGTCACGGATATGCCGATGCGCACAATAACTTTTACCTCACTCCGCAAAACACTTCGGGAGGTGCAGCAAAAGAGATACTAGAGCAGTTGATATCAAGTGAGGAACTCTCCTGGTGGCTGCGAGACATTGATGCAGGGGAAATGGTGATGATCATTGATGCCTGTCATTCAGCCGGCAGTGTTGACACACCAGGGTTCAAGCCTGGGCCACTAGGAGATCGGGGACTGGGCCAACTGGCATATGACAAAGGGATGAGAATCCTGGCGGCGACGCAGCGAGAAGATGTGGCCCTAGAGATAGGTACAGCCAGAGATGGCACGAAGATGGGACACGGATTACTTACTTACGCACTCGTGCAGGATGGGTTAAGACGTAAAAAGGCAGACTGGCAACCCAAGGACAGTCGCATCACGATTAAGGAATGGCTTAAATATGCTGAGCAGCGCGTTCCGGAACTATATAAGGAGCGCTTCAGCCCTACCCAAAGCAATACGTCGACATCAAAATCTGCGGGCACTCGTAAAATAGGGGAAGCCTTTGCCCAAACTCCCATTCTCTTTGACTTCGCAAGAGCGGCATCAAAACCCCTCACCCTCAGAATTAATTAAGCTAGCAATGCTTCGGGGTGAACTTGCTTATGTTTACATCGAACGCTGTGCAAGAGAGAAGGGGTATGTCTGATCATAGATACCAGCCAGCCGATGCCTGAAGAATTGCGAGTAGTTAACCTGAGTGAATATGGATTGCCAAAAGCGGAAAAACGTTTTGGGAATCTTGTTACCGAGTTTGATTCTGGTTATCTCGTCAGGAATGGCGCGCGGTCAGGGTGGGACAGTCTGGGAACCACATTGCGACGGGCAGTAAGCTTGGTCACTGACATAGCTTATTGAACACAAGCGAGCGGCGTTTCTGATCCTCTGACGGGGGTTGTCAGTACCTTTCCCAGAACTCAGCAGGACCACCGCTGGGCATTCCCGGCACGCAAAACCCGTCGCCAAACGTGAGTTACATCCGCAGGCTGTAACAAGCTTGCGAAATCAGTGCTTTTCTTACGCTGACGTTTTAGGTGAAGAACTACGACGACAAGCAGTACAAAGATCAGGGAATTTTTGGAGCTGACGAGGTGGGTGGTGGATCTCCCTCGTCGTAGCCCTCGTCAGGAGCAGCCGAGTGATCAGAAACCTGCACCGCAACAGAAGTAACCGTACAAGCTGCCTTCACCTCACCCTGAAAGACTGCCAAAAGTTTCAATTCATCGAGTAGTGCCTTCATGTCGTCATTAGAAAGCCTAAGGCATCCGTTCGTCGGCCGTAACC
>JGI12686J13345_100179_pt1 | contig 9411 bp, 9 predicted proteins | sample TexAe_OM2H0_O2_FD_13345 | JGI IMG/M metagenome (IMG submission 13345) | reverse complement strand
GCTCATGTCAAAGCTACTGCGCGTAAGGTCCGCGTGGGATATTGTTGATATGCCATTACGCCGCGCCGCGTAAGAGGTAGCGCGTCAGCAAAAAACTCATTGGTCATATATCATTTGAAATTTCTCATATATCATTTGTCTGGCGATTGATGTTGAACCTTATCTCACGAGGGAACCTCACAGATGTCCAAATCGCAAATCGACTCTCAGGCACTCGCTTGCGAATTAGAAGAACGGCTAATTAACTTCGCGGTAAGAATAATCAATCTTTCAAACCGCTTGCCGAAAACATCCGCTGGGAAACACATCTCAGGCCAGATCTTAAGATCCGGTACTTCACCCGCTCCGAACTATGGCGAGGCGAGAGGTGCGGAAAGTCGCGCTGATTTTGTTCACAAAATCCGGGTGGTGCTTAAGGAATTAAACGAGACCTCAATATGGTTGCGAATTATCGAGCGAAGCCAGCTGCTAAGCCGGGAATCGTTAATGGAAATAATTAAGGAGAACCGTGACCTGTGCCGAATTTTCGCCGCATCCTTAAAAACATCTCGCGGTTCACCGAGCAAATGATATATGAGAAATTTCAAATGATATATGACCAATGATCTTTGAACCGAACCAAAGATGTCTTCACTTCAGAGCCCACTTCGAACAATATCATGCACCCGAATCAACCCGACACAAACTTGATCTTCATCAACCACAGGCAATACCGATATCTGTGATGGTCTATCTTCCATAAGTCTCAAAGCATCAAAGGCGAGGAGTTCAGGTATCGCGACTGTCGGCTCGCGCGTCATAAAGTCGTCGCCAGTGAGTCGGGCGAGATCGTCGTGATTCGTCGTTTCAATCGCCCGCCGCAGGTCTCCATCCGTGATGATTCCAGCCAGGCGTCCATTTGGATCAACCACACAAACCGCTCCGAGTCCACCCTTACTGATGGCCCGAACAACATCCACCCAAGATGCTCCAGTTGAAATAGTGGGATTCTCTCCATCGCGATGCATCAGGTCGCCGACGCGTAACGTCAATCTTTTGCCGAGGCGGCCGGCGGGATGATTAATGGCAAAGTCGTCTGACGTAATACCTTTAATTGTCATCAATGTCATTGCCAATGCATCTCCAATAGCGAGCGCGACCGTGGTACTTGTTGTTGGTGCGAGATTTAATGGACAAGCTTCGTGATCGACCGAAGCGTCAATCACAGCATCAGCTCTCTTCGCTAGTGTTGAATTTACGTTTCCAACAATCGCGACAACCTTCACCTGACGATTCTTTAGGTACGGGAGCATCGCCACGATCTCGTCGGTCTCGCCGCTATTGCTCAGAATCATGACGACGTCGTCTGGCTGTACAATGCCGAGACCACCGTGTAGAGCATCTGAAGGATGAAGATGAATCGCCGCGGTACCAGCACTTGTCATCGTTGCTGCAATCTTTTGCGCAATAATGCCGGACTTTCCTACGCCAACTATCACTATCTTTCCGCGACACGAAGATAAAAGCTCAACAACTGTCTCGACCTGGACTCGATCGAGACGGGTGGCAGTTTGAGCTATTGCTTCAGATTCGATACGAAGTAGGTTCTGGACCTCGGCAAAGTAGTTCTTTGTCATGTGGGAACCTTTGATATACGAGCAAGGTGAGGTTTTGCAAGTCGCGCTATCGTAGGTTTAGTTCCCCAAGGTTCGCTCGGTCATTAGTGGTAACTCCAAAAGCAAATTAAATTGGTCATATATCATTGGAAATTGATCATATGTCATTTACTACACCAGCACCTTTGCTAAGATGCGGCGGCATTGTAGGTTTGAGAGGAAAACTCCTTAGAACCAATTACTAGTGATGAGCGCGATTAGACTCCAACGCAAACCAACGGAACCGTATCAGCAAAGCATTGATGAAGTACTGGCTGCGTTTAGTTCGGATCCCCGTTTAGGCTTAAGCCCAGCGGAAGCGCAGGCACGGCTCGAAAAATACGGCCGGAACGAGTTGACGACGGAAAAGCCGGTACCTGCATGGCGAAAGTTTCTCGGGCAGTTCCAAGACGTACTCGTCATTCTGCTGCTCATCGCAACTTTGATTTCGGCCGGCCTGTGGCTGTATGAGCGCGACTCGCCGTTACCTTATGAAGCAATAGCGATCTTCGCCGTCGTATTGCTCAATGCAATCATGGGCTACATTCAAGGGTCGCGAGCGGAGCAAGCGCTGGCGGCACTGCGACAGATGTCGGCGGCGCATGCCACCGTCATTCGCGATGGCGCGCGTCAAAGCATCCCGGCAGCTGAGCTCGTCCCAGGCGACATCAACCTTCTCGAAGAAGGCGACACCATTCCTGCGGATGCTCGTGTACTTCAATCTACGGCGCTACAAACAGCTGAAGCCGCATTGACCGGCGAGAGCCTGCCAGTGGCAAAAGATGTAGAGCAGATTGCGGCAGACGTCGGTCTCGGCGATCGTCACAACATGATCTTCAGCGGCACGGCGGCCACCTACGGGCGCGGGAAAGCAGTAGTTACGGCGACGGGGATGCAGACTCAGATGGGTCTGATCGCCGGAATGTTGAAAGAAGCGCCAACAGAGACCACGCCGTTACAAAAGGAACTCGCCCGCACCGGTAAACTTCTCGGCATTATCGTTGTTGTGATTGCCGTCGTAATGATCGTAACGATCATGCTCGTCGAAGATGTGCGTGGATTCTCTGCGATTTTTGACGTCCTCATTTTAGGTGTGGCGCTCGCGGTTGCGGCAGTGCCTGAAGGCCTGCCCGCAGTGGTGACAGCAGTTCTCTCGCTCGGTGTTCAGCGGATGGCGCGGAGAAAATCCATCGTGCGGCATCTCGCAGCGGTCGAGACTCTCGGTTCGGCGAACGTGATCGCCTCCGACAAAACCGGAACCCTCACGAAGAATGAGATGACAGTGCGCGTAGTCGTCACAGCGAGCGGCAGCGTAAGTTTGAGCGGCACGGGTTACGCTCCTGAAGGTGAAGTGCATAGAGAGGGAGAGGGAGCCATCGACGGGCCACTCAGGTTAGAGCTCGTGCGCGCACTCTCCGCTGCCGACCGCGCAAACAACGCCGTGTTGCAAGAGCGTGGCGAGCGGTGGACCGTGCAGGGCGACCCGACCGAAGGCGCGTTAATCGTCGCGGCCCGCAAAGCCGGATTGGAAAATGAATGTCAGGATGCCCGGTTCGCACGCATCGCGGAGGTTCCCTTCTCGTCTGAGCGCAAATTGATGAGCACAGTCCACACGGACGCTGAGAGGCAAGAGCGTTTGCTCGCTTTCACCAAAGGCGCGCCGGACGTCTTGCTAGGACGCTGTTCGCACGAGCTTGTTGGAAGTGAAATCAGACCGCTGACAGTCGAACGTCGGACGGAGATTTTGAAGAGTAATGAAGAACTAGCTGGCGAAGCTCTGCGCACGCTCGGGGTTGCCTTCCGATCGCTGCCGAAAGATGCCTTCAAGGGCGAGGAGGTAGATGAACGCATCGAGCAAGAACTAGTCCTCCTGGGATTGATCGGCATGATTGATCCGCCGCGCGAGGAGGCGAAAACGGCAGTTATGCGCGCCAGGGCTGCGGGCATTCGCCCGATAATGATTACGGGCGATCATCCTAGGACCGCCGCCGTCATTGCCGAAGAACTCGGCATCGTTGAAAACGGGAAGGCCATGACTGGTGCGGAACTGGAGACGATGTCGGAAGAGACACTGGAGCGGAAAGTTCAAGAAGTGTCGGTCTACGCGCGTGTCAACCCCGGACACAAGCTTCGAATCGTAAAAGCTTTACAGCGTACGGGCGCCACGGTAGCAATGACAGGCGACGGCGTTAACGACGCGCCTGCCTTGAAGACTGCCGATATCGGCATTGCGATGGGCATTACGGGCACGGACGTCTCTAAAGAAGCAGCCGACATGGTGCTGGCAGATGACAATTTCGCAACCATCGTAGCGGCAGTAGAAGAGGGGCGGGCCATCTTCTCTAACATACGGAAGTTCCTGCGCTACCTGCTTTCGTCGAACATCGGCGAAGTACTGACGATGTTCTTCGGCGTGCTCTTGGCTCGCGCCATAGGGCTGGAGGCTGAAAGTGGCGACGGCGTGGTACTGCCGCTGCTGGCGACCCAAATCCTGTGGATCAACCTCGTCACAGACGGCGCACCCGCGTTAGCACTCGGCGTTGATCCGGCTGAAGCGGGTCTGATGAAGAAACCGCCGCGCGCGAAGAATGAAGGAGTGATTACCCGCAGAATGTGGGTGGGCATCTTCTTCGTCGGTGTGATCACGGCAGCAGGGACGCTGCTCGTACTCGACGCAAGCTTGCCGGGCGGTCTGATCGAAGGCTCAGGCAACATGCGTTACGCGCAAACAATGGCTTTTACTACATTGGTGTTCTTCTCGCTCTTCACCGTCTTCAACGCGCGTTCGGATGAACGCAGCGCATTCGTCGGATTGTTCTCTAACAAGTGGCTGTGGGGAGCGGTATTGCTGTCGTTCCTGTTGCAAGTGGCCGTAATTTACGTACCGTTTTTGCAGCAAGCGTTTTCAACCGCGAGCTTGAGCGTCGGCGATTGGCTGTGCTGCGCGGCCGTTGCGAGCTCAGTGCTGTGGCTGCGTGAACTGAGCAAGATCGGTACACGCCTAACGGTCAACAATAGTTTGTAATGAACATGGGCCCAAATGGTTAAACGCGAGCGGCGGGATCGTGTTTTCGCATTCGCGCGGATGCGTGCTTGCCGCGGTCAGCGCGCGGTCATCAAGAATGGAGGCATTTGATGAGAGAAGACCTTGCCGCGGTCAACGTCACCCGGTCGTATACGCTCGCCGGAACGAACCTCGCGATCTTCACCTTCGTGCTGTTTTTTCTGTACCCGAGGTTCGAGAGCGGCAGGATCAATCCCGTGTTGTTCCAGGCCACGCTGATTGCGATGGGTGTCGCGTCCTTCTCACTCGTGTTCGCGACGTTGCACTATTACTGGTGTTCGCTTGCCGGACGGATGAGTGACACCGAAAGGACGTTGCAAGCCCGACGAGCGGATCGCTTCTGGCTTCTGGGTTACACCACAATGTTCCTGGCGCCAAGTCTGGTTTTGTTCCTGATTAGGCTTCATCTCGTCGCCTCTGTCTGGCTCATCTTCTGGCTTCTGTACGTGTTCTTCGTGGTCCGCTACTTCCGAAGATTTCAGACGCCGCCAAGCGGCTAATTAGCATTAGGGCCGTGAGGGGCAGATTGTCGTTATCTGGTCCAACAATGTTGCTGGCTCGAACGTTATGGCAAATACAACGCATGCGCCATCAAATCTGTCGCCAAACTCAGAAGTCATTCTGAAGAATTACTTCTGTTGACTGGTCGCGTCGCCAATTTGTTGAGGCTGACTGGGCTGCTTAACCGTAAATGAGCTAGGTGCTTTGTCCGACCTCGATAATATAGCCGTCAGGATCGCGGATGTAGCAGCGCGTTTCGCGTTCTTTGGGTATTGGTTCTGTAATGAACTCCGCTCCTCGACTTTTCCATAATTTGTAGCACGCTTGAATATCCGCAACGCGGAAATTCATAAAGCTGTTGATGTGATTCGGGTCGGGGACGCTGAGCGTTACCGTCGGCTTATCCGGGGTCGGCCCGCCTCCAACGTTCAGAATCATCCAGATATTCGCAAGCTGAAGGAACGCAGGCGCGCCGCCCTCACCAAGGCTCAGAATGCGAGCGCCGAAGACCTTTTCGTAGTAGCGAGCCGATCGCTCGATGTCCGCGACGGTGAGAAAATGCGCGATGCTGATCCCCTCCCGCGGGGGCATCTCATAGCTCTTTTGTTCAATTTGTACGCTATTCATTGACGTCTCCATTTCCGATAGATTTGAGTTGGTGTCTCTGTACGCCTCAACACCAACCTGTCCAAATTTAATCCTAGTAGGACAGAATACTTCTTATCAAGCGGTCTTCTCTGATTTCAGTAATCATTGACCATCGGACGCCACAACGCTGATTTCCTCTTTGCACATAGGAATGGAAATTCTGAACAAGAGTTGTGTTTACTCTAACCGCGGAGAGTCTGTAAGGACCTGGTCCATCGATGAAAAAGAACCGGCTTCGGCCCTTGGGCCGTTGTTTGTACTGTTCGGCAGGGTTGTCAGGTCCACTGTCGGACTGAGATCTCAAAACAGATGTACCGGTTGTTCAGTCGGTATTCGCCCCATTCCGCGTAGCCGCGAGTTTGCCTAAGCGACCATTGAGAAGCATCAACTGAAACAGACCCCAGTTCCACTAGTTGATTCGTATGCACATCTTTGCCGCAGGATTATACAGACCCAGCAAAGCATTGAGCAGTTTGGAATTTTTATTGAGAGTGACGTCGCGGCGTTTGAGCCAGATGGCGGGTTGTATTTTCAGTAACACTTGCGGGAACTCTGTTCTCGAAGTTTGCGTCTTCCAGCAACCGCCTGGTCGATGCGACCTTTGCACGTTCGACGGTTTGCTGCAGTGATGCCTCTATCTCGGACTTTTGGGTTCTTCGTTTCCAGTGCCTTTTAAGCATTTGAATTCTAATTAGAGTTTGGATGTGCCAGCCGCCAATCGCGAGCAGTAGACCTGCGGTGACATAAATGAGTGGATGAGTGCCTGGTTGGAATCCCAAAACAAGATAAAGGAGGAACGCCAGAGTGAAGCTGGTGACAATGGTCATGACACTGAGCACAGTGTTGGTGGTTATATGTTCTTCGGGCGGCCGGTCTGGCTTAATAGGCTTGGAAAGATCTGGGAGAAAGATTCCGCATTGACGACAGTAGGTTTCGACAGGGCCAAAAAGCCACGACCTCTTCCTGATGAACATCGCAGTTAGCAGATCACTTGTTCCGCATCTTGGACAGAACATGTAATTCACAACGATTATTGTAAGCGAAAAGTTCGGTTAATTCGTTCTATTTGAGCAAGGTTAGTGATGGAATATGTTTTACTCAATTCAGCGTTCGATGACTATCAGCCGAAGCTTTCGCCGGACGTTGGCTTGCCTATTCATCGGATGAAAGCGGGAATTGGGAGATTTACGTCCAATCATTCTCGGCGGATGGCAAACTGGGCTCCGATAAGAAACGAATCTCGAATACGGGCGGAATGTACCCGGTCTGGCGGGCCGATGGGAATGAACTCTTTTTTGTCGCTGCGGATGGTCAAATGATGTCGTCGACTGTGACAACCGATAAGGTTGAATTTGAATTTTCCACACCCAAAGTTCTATTCAAAACACGAATGCTGTCCGCGTTGGCAAACAATTTTCACGAATTCGATGTTTCGCCCGATGGTCAACGTTTTTTGATCGGAACATTGATTGGTGAAACTAAGGCAGCACCTCCAACAGTGATAATGAATTGGCCCGCGTTACTGAAGAAATAATCTCAGTGTCGATTAAAACTCCGCGAAGCGGACTGTGGCGTAAAGCCTGGGTCGTAAGCCCCAAGACCAAGCGGCGAAAAGAGGGTATCAGCCCTCCGGGCGTAGTCCAAGATAGATCGTTTCACGATAATGGTGATTTCCATTAATCGAGCGACAGCCGTCCGCTGCTCAGGCTAATTTTATTTTGGCTTTTACCTACCCGCGGTTTCGCTGTGCTTAACCCCAGGCTCCGTAGTCCGCTCCGCGGACTGCGATTAGGAGCGAAACATTTGGCAGCATGTCGGTACTCGCGCAGTCAGGTAACGATTTCCAGCCGTTCTGGGAAAAGTTTAAGTAGGCAGTGATAAAGGGAGACAAAAATACTCTAGGATCGTTTTCAAAGTTTCCCGTCGGCTGTCCTTTGGCATTCGCAGCATAAAGAACAAGGCAGAATTCGCTCGCCGATATAAAGAAGTTTTCAATAAACAGACTGACGCAGCAAAATGCTTTGCTGCAAAAGAACCTGAAAGGGTAACCAGTAAAAAGTACACAATTGCTTGCCCTGATGAATTGGAGTCCTAGGACACGTCCTAGATCTGAGCTGAAAAAGTTGCAGCGGAAGCACGCGGTGCTAAGTATTCGGTCGTTCTTATCGGTACGAACGCATTACTGCCAAGTCTCAGATCAGATCTCGTCAGATGTTTTGGACCTGGCAAAGTAATCATTAGCACTGCAAAACCAGCATCAGTGTTGTTGTAGAGATCAGCCAGCGGCTGCTTGAACCAGCGGTGAAAGAGATCGCGCTGCACTTCGATTTCGCTCATCAGGATTTTTGTTTCCTCTCTTGTGTTGGCCTCGCAAGGTCGAGTTTCAAAACTAGCCGCTTGAAAGCGGCAATAAGCTGTTCACTGTTTTTTTGAGGTGATGACCTTTGGCGGATAAACCTTAATCTGAACATTTATGGGTTCGGGGAGTACATGGGTGTGGAGCTTGCCATCGCGCTGCATAAGCACAAAGCGGCCTTCTACGGCTTCTTGAACGCGACCACGATTAGCGCCTCCACGAGTTGACAACTGCGAGTCACAGTTTGGACAGAGGTATCGCAAATTCTTCGGGCGGTTGTCGCGATTGTTGCCGCTGATATGGTCCAAGATCATAGGAAGCTTGGAACCCAGCAATTCCAGCTGAGGCCCTGTGAAAGACGCACTCGGGCACATCACATCGAACAGGTATGCCTTGGGCGACACGCCACCGCTGATAGTGACGTGCGACTGTGGAGCGGCTCTGACGAATTGGTGAGTATCGAAGCACGGTTTCACTCTTGCGTGATTTCACAGGAATTCCTTTCTACCAACTGGAAGTGAGAGTGCTTCGACGCAGCAGCGAAAGGTCAGCTCGAAGAAAGTTGATACAGCGCGCATGATGCTTGAGGTAACGCGTAAGAATGGCTAGGGTTGAGTTGTGATTCTCAGCTATCGGGACGAACGTTGCGACTATACACAGGACGATGCGACTGATTACAGAAGACGATGCGACTGAGGATAGGTACTCGTTCTTGATGGCAAGGAATTTCTAGATTGTGGCGTCACGAGTCTTGGCGGCTTGGTTCCTGATCGAACGCGTTGGCAATGGGGGGGGTGTTGGTTGAGGTGTGGTCCTATGACCGCAAGAAAAATTCCGACCCTCAAAATAACCGGGAGCAGAAAGAACGGCAGGGCTGACCGGGCGCGGCGACTATCGTTAGCATCAAAAAGAAATCACAAATTAAGAGACAGAGGATCCGCGCTCCGGTCCAAAGTCCTTGGGCGCGGCGTCATATTAATCTCCTCAGCTTGAGCTTTGTTTGCAGTTCTTTTGGACCGCGCTTGAGAGTTATCAAATGTTCTTTGCCGTCCCGCATGAACATCTTGCGAATCTGCGTCATTGTAAACTCTTTCGCGGGACGACCATCGATGGCCGTGATCACATCCTCCTCTTCGATCCCGGCCTCTGCCGCCGGACTGCCTTTCTCTACCTCGTTAACCACTACGACAGAAAAATCTTGGCCCTCG
>JGI12686J13345_100175_pt1 | contig 9499 bp, 8 predicted proteins | sample TexAe_OM2H0_O2_FD_13345 | JGI IMG/M metagenome (IMG submission 13345) | reverse complement strand
TTCCGGCCTCGCGGACTCCACGATTAGTGTCGGTAAACCACAACACGACTAAGCCAACGACGAAGAAGAAGATCAGCGAGAGCAGTGCCTGACGGTAAGAACCTGTCCGTGCGATAACGATGCTGAAGAGTAATGGGCCCATCCATGAGGTTCCGCGTTCTGAAACCTCGTATAGACCGAAGAACGCGGCTTCCTTACCAACCGGAATCATTCTTGAGAACAATGACCGTGAGAGTGCTTGTGAGCCACCTAGCACGATTGCGATCACAGCTGCCATGATCCACGCCTCAGTCACAGTGTGTAGGAAACGATAGGCATAGATAACGATCCCTGCCCAGATTATCAGCGACACGATGATCGCGTTTTTTGTCTTGATCAAATAAGCGAGTCGTTCAAAGATAAGTGCACCGAAGACGGCGACAAATTGGACCATCAGAAAAATTTCCAGAAGAAAGATCGGGTTTCCGCCCGGGAAGAGCTCCTGTTCAAGGAAAGCGCTGGCCGCGAAGATCACAGTCTGGATTCCGTCGTTATAGATCAGATAGCCGATCAAATAACGTAGAGTCAGAGGTAATCTGCGGAGTTCTCGGAAAGTCTCGAAGATTTCGAGAAATCCCGCGGACAAATATCCACGCCCAGGTGGCAAACTCTTACTCTTCGGTCGAGATTTCACTAGAAAAAAAGTAAACAGCGCAAACCCACCCCACCAGACTCCGGCAGATAGGAAAGAGAGTCGCACCGCCAAGCCAGTTGATATTCCTAGTGCCTCGGCTTTTGTCACGAGCAAGAGATTGAGAGCAAGGAGAATGGCCCCACCCAGATATCCGTACGCAAAGCCGCGGCTTGAGACTTTGTCGGACTGATCCTCTGTCGTGATCTCGGGTAGAAAAGAGTTGTAAAAGACGATTGAAGCGCCAAAACCCACATTGGCAATAATGAAGAGGATCCCACCCAGGAGATAAAGGTTCCCGGCCACAAAGAACAGCAGACAATTGGCTATCACCGCAAGATAACAGAAGATAACCATTAGTCGTTTTTTCAAGTCTGAGTAATCGCCGAGTGCACCAAGGATAGGCAACAAAAAGACCTGGGCCCCTACAGAAATTGAGACGCACAATGTTGGGAGCGATTTAGCGGTTACAGATCCCAGGAAACCGAGATTCATAACCACGCCATTCTCACCGACGGCTGACTGAGCGAGTCTGGTTAGATACGGACTAAAGAGGGCTCCGACCACAGTAGTGTAAAACGCTGAGTTGGCCCAGTCGTACATTTTCCAACCGAACAACTCACGAGGATCGTTCTTCTTTAAACTTGAATTCGCAGACTTTGCTGTTGGGACAGGCTGGGAAGAATTCATCTAGGTTTCTAACGGGTCCTTGAGCAGCGCGACAATGGCAGGCGTAATGTCGGCCAGGTTTTTGATTCGAGCTGCAACAAAGTTTCGTTGAGCTCCCCAGACGATAGTCGGCACTTGGTGGAGCGTATGATTGCGGACCGACAAGTCTTCGATATTCCCGTGATCGCTGGTGAGTATAACCGTAGTTTGTTCAAGATCAAGTCGTTGCAGTAGCTCGCGAATAAACTTCGCCAACCGCGTTAAGACTAACTTCGCCAACTCCATGTCCTGAGCATGACCAACCTTATCAGTTATGAAATATTCATATAACGTGAACCGATTATCTTTGACGATCTGTGCCAGGATCTCGGCAGATTCCGCTTCGTTTCTCACCTCAACATCCTCGCCACGTTCAATCAAGACCTGGTTCGTGAAGTCCATAAAGACTGCATTTCGCTTCTTAAGATCTTCAACGGTACGAAACGGAATCTCACCTGCCTCAACGGCTGCTGTGGTCGCAGAAATCCATCTCGGACGTTCGGCAAAGAATCGACTAGTGTAAGCGTTTGCGAAAGTTACCGGCTCAACTCCAGCGTCTTTGAGTTGACGGAAAACCGAATGCTTCTGAATGATCTCGAGTAGTGCTTTGTTGGGAAAACCTTGCTTGTGATACCCGACTGCTTTTGGAGCATTCACTCCGGTGAGGATGGTCGTTTGTCCTGACGCACTCTGTGGTCTACCTTCCACGCCGAGACACGCATCCGTAGGAACCACAATTCCATTGAGAAAACTTGGAAGCGATTCATTTTGAAATACCGCAATTGGAATGGCGGCGTCGCCGAGGTAGCTAAAAGGATTGTCAGGACCGCGCTCCCCAATGCCCAGACCATCTATAAAAAAGAGTAAGACTGACGCCTCAGTCGTCATTGAGCAGGCCACGTTCGCGATAGAGGTTTAACTTGTTATGGAGAGTCTTCAAACTTATGCCCAGTAACTCGGCTGCGCGCGTCTTATTGTTTTTTGTCTTTTGCAGTGTGCGCATGATCATCTGCCGCTCCACTTCTTCGAGTGGAGTACCGACGGGAAGCGTTAAGGTATCTTCGTTGCGCAGGCGCTCTCTTTGTTCGATTGGATACGGAGCAAAGTGATGACGTTCGATCTGTTCACCAGAGCAGATGATTACGGCGCGCTCGATCACGTTGCGTAATTCGCGAACGTTTCCCGGCCAGGCATGAAACTGCAGTGCACTCAGTGCTGACGGGCTTAAGAAGCGCGCGGGTCTGCTGTGTTTAGTTGCAAGTTGCGTTACCAGGTGTTGGGCCAACAATGGTAAGTCTTCTTTTCGGTCAGCAAGGGGAGGAAGATGAATTCCAAATACGTTCAACCTGTAGAGCAAATCATTCCGCAGCTTACCTTCCGACACGGCTTGTTGCGGATGACGATTTGTGGCAGCCAAGAGTCGAACATCAACCTGAACTTCCTTCCGACTTCCCAGACGTCTTACCGCGCGCTCTTCTATCACTCGCAAGAGTTTCGCCTGTAACAGGGCCGGCATTTCGCCAATTTCATCCAGCAGCAATGTTCCCGAATCGGCCAGTTCGAAACAGCCTTGTCTTCTTGAAGCCGCGCCGGTAAAGGCGCCTTTCTCGTGGCCAAATAACTCGGATTCCATCAACGATTCAGGAATGGCCGAGCAATTAATTGCAACAAATGGCTGATCGCGGCGGGGACTCAGATTGTGGATAGTTCGGGCAACAAGTTCTTTACCTGTACCCGAGTCACCAGTAATCAGGACCGAAGCCGAAGAAGGGGCGACCTGTTCAATCAGCGTATAGACCTGTCGAATTTGGTCAGACTTTCCAACTAGCTCACCAAACGCACCACGATCCTGAAGCTGTCTTCGAAGAAGTTCATTTTCTTGTTTTGCTAATGAAAGTTCGACAGCGCGGTCTACAACCAGCCGAAGTTTTGCGGGATCGATCGGTTTTTCGAAATAGTGATAGACACCTTCATTTTGTAACGCATTAACGGCAGCCTCTATCGAACCCTGGTCCGTCAGCAAGACGAACGGCAGATCAACATCCTGGGCTCTTAGTTCGCGGACGAGTCTTAATTCTTCGGCATCGGAGCCGGAGCCACCGTCGACGACGATCGCGGGTTTTTCTTCATTGACAATTCTTACTGCCTCCGGGACGTCCTCCGCCACGAAAGGTTGATAACCCCAACTGTTAAGCAGTTCCACCAAGGTGGACCTGCTTTCGCGGTTTCTGTCGAAGATGAGTACGCTTCGCGATGACATCAAAATCAGTTTAGCACAGCCTCAGGGCGCAATTTTTAGACAGCTTAATTTTGAGTGTGGTCTGAGGTTTGTCGAATGGCATTGAGTCTACAAGAGTCTTATCAACTATCGAGCATAGTATTCTGCGATCTCTCGCGCTAGCTCAGCCACCGTAAACTGCGATGGCTTGATATCAACATGGAGTCCATACTCTTCCGCAGTGGCAGCTGTGACGTCACCGATACAAGCGATTGTCAGACCTTTCAACTTTTCGCTCAAGTCGTGAGTGTCAAAAAGTAAAGCAAGGTTCCTTACAGTAGAGGAACTCGTGAATGCTACGCAATCGGTATCCGCCGCTAGCATAGCGCTAAGCTTTCCACGATCGAGGTTTTCAGGCACTACGTTTCGATAGCTGGCAACGATGTCAACGCGAGCGCCGGCGGATTCGAGTACTCGCGGTAAGTGGTCGCGACCAACCGCTGCTCGTGGAATTAGGATGTTCAGTCCTTCCAGATGTTGCTGCCCGCCAACGAAATCACTTAGTGCGTTATAGACCCCTTCAGCTTTTGAGACTTGCGGTAAAAGGTCGACGTGTATATGAGCATCATGTAATTTGGCTGCAGTCGCTTCACCAATCGGGCAAACTCGAATGTCGTCGAGTTCAGAAATTGGTATCCCTTTGAACTCAAGTCGCTTTAGAAAATAATCTACACCGTTCGTACTGGTGAAGATGATCCAGTCATAACCGTACAAATGATCGATGGCTTCATCGAGTTGATGGTAATTCTCGGGTTCTCGGATCTCTATTGTCGGGCAGAGAGTTACCGTTGCACCATACTGCTCAAGTAAGGTTACGAACTCGCTGGCTTGCGTTGCCGCTCGAGTAACTACAATAGTTTTGCCTGCGAGCGGGGACACCATCTTTTCTAATTTCCATTGAGAATCGAAGCAGCGCCGAGCGCGATAAGTTTTTCAGCCAGCTCGGCGCCAACTTCTTCAGGATTTGCGATTAAGCCTGTCACTTGGTCGCGAATGAGCCGCGAGCCGTCGCGCTCTGCTACAAGTCCGTCCAACTTAAGCTCATTTCCGTCGATAACGCCGGCGGCGGCAATGGGAAACTGGCAACCACCGCCAAGGCAACGCAGCAGAGAGCGTTCGGCAAGACAAGCTATTCGCGATTGGAGATGATCGAGTTGCCGGATCAAATTAAGAGTTGCGCTCGCTTTGGACCGGGTCTCAAGAGCTATCGCGCCTTGTCCGACGGCAGACAGCATTTCGGCAGGATCGATCATGAGACTGATGCGTTTGTTTTGCCCTAGCCGTTTAAGACCGGCTGTCGCGAGGATCAAAGCGTCATACTCGCCTTCATCGAGTTTGCGCAAACGAGTGTCAACGTTGCCACGTACGTCTTTTATGACGAGATCACTTCGAAGTGCCTTGAGTTGAGAAAAGCGTCGTTGACTCGATGTTCCCACAACACTTTGTTCTGGTAAGTCCATCAGAGACCGGACCGCGTTGGTGTTATCACTGCGCAGGACCAAGGCGTCGCGCGGATCTTCTCTCTCACAGATGGCGGCGATCAAAAGACCAACGGGAAGGATGGTTGGCAGGTCTTTGAGGGAATGAACCGCAAGATCGATCCTCTCATCAAGCAAGGCATCCTCCAACTCCTTCGTGAAAACGCCTTTGCCACCAATCAAAGTCAACGGATCTGATTTCACATCTCCCGTTGTTTTGATTATCTCGATCCTTACCTCAGTCTTCCTATCGATTTGTAGTAGTTGTGATTTGACGTGTTCAGCCTGCCAGAGGGCCAGTTTGGAACCGCGGGAACCTATTACGATTGAGTGATTCATGGGCCAATCACTCGTCAATACCGAAAGTATCGGCAGAGGTATCCATCGTGTCAGATTCGCTGGACTCATAGAACCGGCGCATCTGGTTCATGATGGGATGTGAGATTTTGTTTACTGTGGACATTAGCAAGGCTTCGATCGCGTTTTCCTGTTCCGGTGTTAAAGCACCAAGCCGTTTTCGTTGACGCTCCATTTCTGATCGTGCGACATTTTGTAGATTTTCACGAAGGGCCCCGATAGTTGGACCAACGTCCATCAATCGGAGAGACTGCTGAAACTGCATGACCTCAGACTGAACTATCAACTCAGCGCGCTCCGCTTCACGTTCACGCTCCCGAATGTTCGAACTGATGACAGACTCGAGGTCGTCGATATCGAAAAGGAAGACATTGGGTATGTTACCCGCGGCCGGATCGATGTTTCTGGGTACGCTAATATCAATCAGGCAAGTCGGACGGTTGCGACGTCTTTCCCGGGCACTACGAATCATCTCCTCAGTGAGCACATAAGTAGGCGAACCGGTTGAGCAGATAACAACGTCCGCTTCGCCTAAGAACTCCGGAAAGCCTTCAAATGGAATCGTTTCGCCACCAAACTCATCGGCCAGTGTACGTGCCGACTCCTCGGTACGATTTGCAATCAACACTCGTGAAACGCCGGCATTAACCAGGTGTCGAGCGGAGAGCTCAGCCATTTCGCCCGCGCCAATTAACATCACCGTGCGGTCTTTCAGCGATTCAAAGATTTTCTTTCCTAACTCGACTGCCATGTAGCTAATCGATACCGCGTTTGCGGCAATACCCGTTTCCGTACGCACTCGTTTGGCGACGCGAAAAGTGTGATGGACTAATCGGTTTAGGACTCTACCTGCAGTGCCTGCTTCTACCGCAAGTGAGTAGGCGTGACGTACCTGGCCCAATACCTGTGGTTCGCCAACTACCATTGAATCCAGCGACGAAGCGACTCGAAACAGATGACGGACTGCTGCTTCGTCGGTATGCCGATAAGCGTGTTTGCTGAGAAACCCTGTTGGCAAACGTTGCTCACTACCTAGAAACTGAGTTACTCGTTCAGTGCCATATTCGAGCTGTTCTGCAGTGGTTGCGCTGAGAATTTCCACACGATTGCAAGTCGACACAATGAGTCCTTCACGAACAACCTCGCCATCCACCAGGCGCCGCAAGCCGTCTGCGCAAGCGGCGTCGTTGAATGCAAGTAGCTCGCGTACTTCAACAGGAGCTGTCTTGTGGTTGACACCAACTAGAACTATCGACATTGACTGTGCGATCGCCTACCTCTGAGAGTTAGTTCAAACATTCAATAGAGTGAATAGACTGTTGAGACCAAAAACGTGGTAGCCGCCGAGTAGACGAGTACCGAAAAAAGTGCAAAGGACCAAGGCGAAACCTAGTACTCCCATCCACGCAGCGCTACGTCCTCGCCAGTTGGCAGTTGAGCGATAGATGGTTAGAAGGAAATAGAGTGCCCAGGTAAGTACTGCAAAAATCTCCTTTGGATCGTTGTGCCAGATCCTTCCGTCGCGAGCTGACGACCAGAGCATCCCAGTGACAATGCCAAGCGTAAGGAGCGTCAAGCCCAAAGCCGCTGCAGTGGTTGCAAGATCATTCACAGTGGTCAACGGTGGCAAGCGATGAAAAATGGCGCCGAAAGTCTTGAGCTTGAGTTCTCGTTCTTGCAGGAGATACATCACACTCGCGACGAATACAACGAAGAACGCTGCATACGCGAATATCAACAAGGTGGTATGAACTGGGAACAGCCAGGTAGTTGAAAATCCCGCCGGAGCATCTTGCGGTCCGGTGCTGGTAAGTATGGCCATGAAGGTGAGAACCGAAATCAAGGGCATGGTGAAAGCTCCAAGAGCTTGCGCCCGATATCGAAACAGCACCAGCGCATACGTTGCGACGAGCGCCCATGCCAGGAAAGAAAGAGTCTCTCTCAGAAAGAAGAGAGGATAGTGACCGTCTATGACCCAATCCGCGATTAGTGCGGCAGTATGCAGAATAAAGCCGGCAGCCATTGACCATTCTGCGACGCGCTGTAATGCGCGGCGCTTGTTTACAAACGCCAGAATGGAATGAATGGCGGCAATAATATACGCCGTCAAAACTGCGAGAAGTAGAGATCTCATCGGGGATTAGTACAGAGGGCCTTATTCTAGGTTATGCGCCCGATACACGGCAAGGTACGACTTTGCAAACGTGATAATTTTGGACTGGCTCAAGCAGTCTGTTCCCCTTTAGTCGGTGCTTTCGCAATCACCATTCAAGCTCTTCTGTCGGAGCGCGTACGTCCTCGTGCGCCGAGTCACGGTACAGACACCTTGAAAGAAGTCTCTCACTAACCTTAGCGCACGAGGACGTACGCGCTCCGACAGAAGAGCTTGAATGGTGATCGCGAGCCGGCCGACTAAAGGGTAACGCTCCTGTTACTTCAACGCAGCAAACGCTATTATCTCTGGTGTCATCTTAACGTTCGTACTTCGTCAGGCTTCCAAAGTTCAACTCGATTGATGTTAGGAACTTCAAATGTTGCCATTTCTCCATAGATTCTGTTTGGCGGTAGCTTTGGTCGCCTGTCTTACAACGGCGATTGCTGGCCAAATCAAGCCCAACCAAAGGAAGACTGAACAGCCGACAACCAAAACCGAACAGACTCCAGCAGAACCTCAGGATGTTGAGACACTCAAAATCGATACAAACCTGGTTATGGTGCCGGTTGTGGCCAGTGATCGAAATGGAATCTACATCTCAGATCTTCGTCAGGACGAGTTTTCAATCTCCGAAAATGGTGTAAAGCAGGAAGTTGCTTTCTTTGGAACGCTTGCAGCTCCGTTTCATGTTGTACTCATGTTGGACACCAGTGCGAGTACTCAGGAGAAACTAAGAGTTATTCAGAACGCCGCCTTTGCTTTTGTAGAGCAGCTGAAGCCGGCTGATCGAGTTAAGGTGATTTCGTTTGACGACCAGGTGAGAGATCTGAACGAGTTTACGAGCAACAGAGAGACGTTGCGAAGCGCGATCAATAGCACTCGTTCTGGAGAGGGAACCAGAGTCTATGACGCGGTTCAGCTTGCGCTTGATACGATTCGTAAGATTCAGGGCCGTAAAGCAATTGTCATTTTTACCGACGGCGTTGATTGGCACAGCCTCGAATCTAGTTTCCAAAGCACGGTGCGTGGCTTAGACGAAGAAGGAGTTATCGTTTACCCGATTAGGTACGATACGCGAGACGAAACTGAACGAATCGCTCGCGAACAAAGTGATCAGATGGGACCTCAGTTGCCTACTATCGATGTGATTCGCAGAACTCCTGGAGGTACCACGCCACAGACGTTCCCCAGTGAAGAGTCGATTCCGACGTCGGGCACGCGTCCCACAACTGGACCAATGGGGATTCCTCTTCCTGAAGAAATACTGCGCCGGAAGAGAGAGTCGGATCGAAGAAACGATCCGCGAAATCCGAACGACCCCACCGCTCCGTTTCCGGGTACCTCGCCATCTCGTTTACCCGACCCTACCACCACTACCAATGGTCGCCGTACGAGAGGTGGTGACGATTCAATTAGCAGCATGCTTAACATGGCTTACGCTACCGCTGACAAATACCTGGAAACATTGGCACAAAAGTCCGGGGGCCGACTCCTTCGCGCTGACAATCTTGTTTCACTTCCTGAAGCATTTGCAAAAATCGCTGCTGAACTCCGCACCCAATACTTGTTGGGCTATTACCCACTCAATAAAGAGCGAGACGAATCCTACAGAAAGATTGTCATCTCGACCTCGAGAAAGGATGTTGTTGTTCGCTCTCGACCAGGCTACATCGCAACCGCAGCACACTAGTTTCGGATCCCCTTTAGTAGCTCCATAGAACATACCACGACGCTCTTCTGTCGGAGCGCGTACGTCTCGTGCGCTAACTCACGACAAAAAAGCACGGCGGAAGTGCCTTGTTCAATCGCTGAAGGAATAGAAACGCACCGAGCGCACGGGACGTACGCGCTCC
>JGI12686J13345_100170_pt1 | contig 9593 bp, 9 predicted proteins | sample TexAe_OM2H0_O2_FD_13345 | JGI IMG/M metagenome (IMG submission 13345) | reverse complement strand
GTTGGTGTTGCAAGCTGAAGGCGATCGCCAGGCGGCAATCACTCGAGCGGAAGGTGAGAAACAAGCCGCGGTCACAAGAGCTGAAGGTGAAAAGCAGTCTGCAATTCTTGCGGCAGAAGGTGCGGCCCAGGCTCGTCTGCGACATGCCGAAGCCGAGTCGGAGGCGATTGATCGTATTGCACGGTCAATTCCGAGTGGTGATCCAGGGCAATACCTGATCACCACTCGCTACATCGACAGCCTACGCGACATGACGCGCACCAACAATTCAAAAGTAATCTTCATGCCGATTGAGACGTCAGCAATGCTCTCCAGTGTCGGAGCGATCAAGGAAGTGTTTTCACAGTCTGGAGAGAGTAGTGGCGAGAAGGATAACCCTCCACCGCCCCCACGTCCTCGAGAGTTACCCCGCTAAATCGGTTCCCTTTAGTGACTGCCTCGAATGATCGCGAACTTGCGGCTGGGAGCGCAGGCGTCCCGCCTGCGATTCAGCCCAACAAGCTTCCTGCGTTATTCGCGCTGACGCGCTCACTGCAAGCGAGACGCCTGCGGTCCCAGCAGCAGGGAATTATCTTTGAGGGCGTGCCTAGACACTACCGTGTATTTGGAGCCGCCTCGTCCTAGCTCACTTCTGAACACGAGTAACTCCTTGAGGGGCAGACTTATTTCCTTAAAACCCATTTCGATATGTAAGTTGGCCAGCTTTCTCACGTCTCTTGAAGCTCGAGGCCGAGCAATCGTGAGATGAGGTCGAAACTCTCGTTCTTCTCTCACAAAACCTTCCTTCGCACACTCGCTTTCCAAGCGTTGTTGCAGTAGAGCAAGATTCCCAGTTGGATCTTTAACTCCAACCCATAACACTCTCGCCTGGCGGGGCTTTGGAAAGACACCAGTTGTTCCTACTGTGATCTCAAACGGAAAGATATCAGCAGACGCACGAGCTGCTGCAGAGGAAACGCGTTCAAGTGTGTCGCGAGAAACATTACCCAGAAACTTGAGTGTCAAATGGAGATTTTCTGGATGGGACCAACTCGAGGGAATTTCGATTTCACGTAGTCGTGCGATGTGGACGCGCAACATCTCGCGCAACTCTTCGGAGATCTCAAGCGCACAGAAGATCCTCCAGAAGTTTGGTTCAACACCAGGATCGTGGGCCATAATCAAGGTGCCGGAGCTAGCACAAGAGTCTCTTTAGTTGCTTTTGCCACTGCCGGCTCACTGTAGGGAAATGCTCGAGGCGTCACGTTGCGCCAATCATCGAGTTGATCCTTCCAATGCGGACTCGAAGGCAAGCCTGATTGGCCAACCGAGATTCCGTGCAGCGTCTGATCCCAGTTGCTTGGATCGGCAATCAAGCGCATTGAGACACCTGAACCCACGTTTACGGTGGCCCCAAGCAGACCTCCCGTTCCATTTTGAGGAAACGGTGGGATCGTAAACTGCAAACCAATTAAGGGGGCTCCTGCGAGCGGGTGTGGAAAACGTACTTTGGCAACCTCACCCCAGGTCCACTTCGAGTCATCTTCGCCGAGTTGTCGCGTTAGCGCTTTTACGGCATCGTCATAACACGCTCGCAGCAAATCTGCGTAACTCTGAAATTCTTTTGGTAACCACTCGGCCGGCTGTTCCTTGATGACCCAGTCCAGCGTCGTGTCGAAGTTACTCCATTGATAACTCTTAAGAAGGTCTGGTCCCAGCGCCGCAGTCAGAATGCGAGTGCGAAACGCCAACCGCATTTGAGAAAGAACAGGTGCGACACGAGATTCCGCGTTGACGAGCCCGTCCCATGTTTCAAACGCGGCTAATGTAGCGCGCAGCTTCTCATCGGAAGGCGTCAGTTTTGGAGTCAGGATTTTCACGCTCTCTTTAGCAAACAAAACTCCGGCGATCGAATAGACATCGCCTTGGACACGACGAAAATCATCTGTCGAGAGTTTTGGTTTCTCAGTGAGTAGATTGTAGATACGTCTAGCCCGGTAGGGCTGAGCCCAGGAATGCGTAAGAAAGTACGGATAATCAGTGCCGACAATGCGTTGATTTGCTGTAACAATCACTCCCGAAGGTGGATCGTAGACATTGGGAAGTTTGCTTACCGGAATGTAACCGGTCCATTCACCTGCGTCGGTCGATCCATCGTAAACGACACTTCCATCTCCTTGTTTTCTGATGGGGACAACACCAGCTGCGTGATATCCAATGTGACCATCGACGTCAGCGTAAACGATGTTCTGAGTTGGTGCGGTGAATGACTCGAGCGCTTTCGTAAACTCTTTCCAATTCTTTGCTCGATTCAACAAATAGGATTGGTCGGGATTGTTCTTTGTCGGATCCAGCGCGGTCCAACGCAGTGCATACCGTTTGTTGTCCCGCTCCAACACAACTGGACCATGTCGCGTTTCGGTAACATCGAGGGTGACAACGTCAGTTGATGAATCCGCAATTCCTTTTCTAACTTTGATCTCTTCTTTCCGAATGACGGCGTCTTTCCAGCCTGAAGGTGTCAGGTATCGATTCGGATTGTTTGAGTCAAACTTCTCGAGGTAGACGTCCTGGACGTCTGGACCGACGTTGGTAAAGCCCCACGCTATGTAGTCGTTATGTCCGATGGTCACTCCCGGAAAACCCGCAGCCGTGACACCGGCGACGTGCAATCCCGGCGCGCTAAGATTGACGAGATACCAAATCGGTGGAGCCGAGGGTGCGAGATGTGGATCATTCGCTAGTAGTGGTTTCCCTGAAGTCGTGCGTTTGCCACTGACAACCCAGTTATTACTCGCCGCAAGTCCTTCCGCATGCATTCCGATACGCTCGAGTGCGGCATCGTTAATTTCCTGATTTCGCCGTAAGTCGGCCAGAGTTTCACTCGATATTGCGATCGGCGAGTGCTTAGTGCTCGCAGATGTTGACGTGGTTTTCTTGTCATTCCCGACTACAAGGACATCGATCGGAGAAATGAAGGGGAGTAGTGCAGCTCTCTTTTGCTCTGGCAGTACTGAGAGTGCTTCGCGCATTAAGTCTAAGCGCCAGGTATTTGAAAGCGCCTCGAAAAATACTTTTACTACTACCAGCGAGTCCGCCGGGGTCCATGGCTTTGGCTTGTATTGAAGGATTTGAAACTCAGGTGGAAGAGTCTTTGGTCCAAGTGAATCAATGTAAGCATTCACACCCGCTGCGTACGCTTCGAGAATTGCCTTCGATTGTGGAGTTGCCCTTTCGGCTTCCGTCTCCGCGATGTGTGCAAAGCCGAGGATGCGGTGCTGTTTGTCCTGTTCGAGAGCTGTGTTATTTGGCCCAGCGGTTAATACCTCAGCCAATTCACCACGTGCTGTTCGTCTGAATAGATCCATTTGAAACAAACGATCGCTGGCAGTGGCATAACCTTGAGCGAAGTACAGATCATGGTCGTTCTTAGCCTGGATATAGGGAATACCGCGCTCATCACGACGGATCGTAACTTGATCCTGGAGTCCTTTAAGCTGAAGTGTGCCCGACGCTGCTGGGGCAGCTTGTTGCGCTCTGGAGACAGCTTGGAAGGGAACGAACGAGCTTAAGGTGATCAACGCGCACAGCAACAACGTGATGTATCGCTTCATTTGAGAAACCTCGATCAGGATGGAGTGAGCGGAATATTAACACAGTGCGTAGATCACTAGAGGCCACCGGCTTGCCCGGTGGTGCTTCACGCTCGTTGCTACCACCCAGCTAAGCGCTTTCCAGAAAGAGGCCACCGGCTTGCCCGGTGGTGCTCACGCTCGTTGCTACCCACCCAGCTCGCGCTTTCCAGAAAGAGGCCACCGGCTTGCCCGGTGGTGCTCACGCTCGTTGCTACCACCCAACTAAACGCTTTCCACAAAGAGGCCACCGGCTTGCCCGGTGGTGCTTCACGCTTGTTGCTACCAACGCACGTATTGATTCTTGCGCAAGTTGGACTGAACGTGAAGAACCACCGCGCAAGGCGGTGGCCTCTCCAGAGTTGGACTGGGTCCAGGTGGTAGCAACAAGCGTGAAGAACCACCGCGCAAGGCGGTGGCCTCTCCAGAGTTGGACTGGGTCCAGGTGGTAGCAACAAACGTGAAGAACCACCGCGCAAGGCGGTGGCCTCTCCGGGGTCAAAACACTTTTATTGACCCATGTCTGAGTAGTAGTTACAATCGGCGGCGATGTTGATCCGGTCGCAAATTCTGCGCACTCTTATTGTGATAGCAACCTTTTTTGTTGCGGGCAGCAGCGCGATTGCTCAACAGAGACCATTACTAACTGAAGACGTCGATATTATTCCTCCGGGAACAATCAGAATTGAAGCAGGCATCGACTTTATGCAAGGTGCGAAGTATCCGGTGTCAGGCCTAACTGGAGACCTCACTCGGGTCGGTGTGATCGGAGTCAGTGTCGGAATGGGGCCAAATGTCGAGTTTCAGATCGAGGGAGTCGCTCAAAATTTCCTGAGTATCAACTCTCGTGGTCCATCGGCGACGCCGCTAAACCTCGCACCTGGTGTGAATTCGACAAACGATACTGGTGACTTTACTCTCTCGGCAAAGTTCAAACTTAGAAACGAAACTCGACGTGGCCCATCCCTGGGATTTAGATTTGGAGTTCAGCTCCCAAACTCTAATCAGGCGCGTGGCATTGGAATCAACCAAACAAACGCATATGGTTCAATCCTGGTAGGGAAGAAGTTTGGTAGAGACGGTCGCCTGAATACATTTGGCAATCTTGGCATTGCAATCCTCACGGCACCAACGCAACTTTTCACGCAGAACGATGTGCTTACCTACGGCATGGCAGGAATTTTCCGGATCAATAAACAATTCAGTGTTGCTGGTGAAGTTAACGGACGTGCAAATACGCGTCCCGGTACTGGTCCACTTGGAACCGAGTCGCAAGCTGAAGCCCGTTTAGGAATGCAGATTCGCGCCTCGGGATTAAGATTTGATTTCGCCGGAATCAAAGGTCTCACCAATTTCAGCCCCAACTCAGGATTTACGGTTGGTATTACTTACGACACACCTTCTGTCTTCGCTCCCGTCAAATAGTTTTCGCTCCCGCTTTGCAAACACGTCGAAATACCCCCAACGAAATAAGAGACTGTAGAAATCCCCCACACGGCAGAAGTGTGGGGTTCGTTCAGATTGTGTCTTCTGAAAGTTTTTCCATGCCTCCGGCGCGCTGCGCGCGCAGCGAGTAATGAACCCGCGCTTAGTAGAGAGGATCTGAACCATCCACCAACTGCCGTTGGTGGGATTGGCCTCCTGCTTCCGAAAAAGTCGCTTTGATATCTTTCTTATCTAGTTTGTGAGGCGTATAGCTGCAAATTCTGGCTGATCCGTGTAATCTGCGATTAGACACCCGTTCATATGTACGACTGGTTAGCCCATATTGCCCGATGGTTGGAACGCTATGTAATAAGCCTGCCAGTCTATTTTGCAGCGCCAGCAATGATTGTCATTGGCGCGCTAGACTCGTCTCTGCTATCGCTTCCTGAAATTAACGATTACCTAGTTGTCGGACGCTGTTTCAAATATCCCAGCGCAGTTTTCTACTTCCCGCTGTTTGCGGCTGCCGGCTCAGTTATCGGTTGCAACCTTCTCTACACTATTATGCGTCGCGGCGGACAGGTTCTGCTGCGCCGGCGATTCAGTGTAGACAGCATCAAGAAAGTTGAGCGCGCCTACGAACGCTTTGGATTTTTAGCGGTTGGAGTTCCGGCCGTCTTGCCGCCGCCACTACCGTTCAAGATCTTCGTTGCGACGGCTGGCGTACTCGAATACCCACGCTGGAAGTTTTTGCTCACCGTAATGGTGGCACGCTCATTGCGCTACTACGTGGAAGGAATCCTGGCCGTTTTTTACGGGCGAAGAGTGTTGCTCTTTTTCAAAGACAATGGGCTCGTAATAATAAGCATTGTTGCCAGCTTGATACTTATGGGCTTGGTCGTGTACTTGTTAGTGACCCGACGCAAGAATAAAGGTCTAAAGGAAGAATCACCCGACACCGTCGTAGATTCCGGGACCTTGCCAGAGAAGAGGATTACCGATTGAAATCATTCATACACCCTATTACTAAAGGCCTGACACGCTTGTCCGAATACTTAATTACATTCGGCGCGTTCGGTCTATTCACTGTTGCTCTACTCGACTCCACTTTCGTTCCATTACCAAGCAGCGCCGACGCTCTGATGCTCTTGTTGTCGACTGCTCATCCGAGATGGATGCCCCTCTACGCCTTTATGGCTACCGCAGGATCTGCGATCGGTTGTTGGATTCTTTACGCGATTTCGCGTCGAGCCGGCACTCGCGCCTTGAATAAGTTTTCGGAAGCGAAGCAAAAGCGAGTTAAGGAACTGATCGACCGTTACGACATGCTGGCCGTTCTGGTCGCAACGCTCTTACCACCGCCGTTCCCTTTCAAACTCTTTGTGATTAGCGCCGGCGTATTTCGCTTTAGTTTGTTTCGCTTTATGGTGGCGATCGTCGGAGGTCGGGCGTTTCGTTTCCTACTCGAAGGTTACTTTGCGATTAAGTACGGCGCCGAAGCAAAGGCCATTCTCGGAAAGTATTACCCGTGGATTGGTCTTGGCATCGCAGGCGCGATATTACTTTTTGTAATCTTACGCAAGCTGCTGAATCGCAACAGTGCAACTCAGGTTGAGCAAGGATTAGAGACTGGAAATTAGGGGTGGAGTTGAACTAACTGAGGACGGCTCCGCTGGGAGTTTTGGTTCGGCAAATTGAAACTCCCGAGCTGCAGCTAAGTCTTTTACGCCGTGAGCCTCTTCGAGTTTAGTAAGCAGCAGGATGAAGATCTCAGCGGTTGCCAGGGCATCGCAACCTGCTCGGTGGCGGCTGGCGATCGGGATTGAAAAATGGTTAGCGATTGTGTCCAGCCTGTGATTCATTAGCTCAGGCAACGCGCGACGTGAGAGCTTTACAGTGCACAGGTGCGGATTAACCATGCGATGGCCAGGGTAAACTCTAGAGATCTCATGGTTAAGAAAGCTCGTATCGAAAGGTGCGTTGTGAGCTACCAAGACCGAGTCGCTAACAAAATCCAGCCAACGAGGAGCGACATCGGCGAATACTGGTGCACGCCTCACCATGTCGTTTGAGATTCCTGTTAATGTCATCACGAAACGCGGAATCGGAATCTCTGGATTCACGAGTGTCAGAAATTTGTCGACGATGCGGCCGTCGCGAATGCGGTAAGCACCGAGTTCGATGAGTCTATTTGGCGGAGTCTTGGCACCTGTTGCTTCAACATCGACAACTACGAATTCTAATTCTTTCAGCAGTCTGGTTTGCCAGTCGTCCGCTTGTAACTCGACGGTATTGTTGTCAATGATCTTGAACCGGCGATCGTTGCGAATCAGATCCGCTACCAACAGACCTGCAAGTTCGTCATCAATGTGCGAGAGTTTGAAAACCGAGTCGACGATCTGTGATGCTGCGGCTCGTCCGCCTGAGTCGGTTAAGAGGTCGATGGTGTCCTGAACGAGGGTAGAGTCAGAAACTAAATTCGGAAATGGCGACATGCGGGCAGTGATTGTAGCACGCTTAACACAATTGTGAGGTGAGAATTTGAACGCTGAACAGGTAATCAATGAATTCAAATCGACCGAAGCCTTGCTTGAAGGTCACTTCCAGCTAACCAGTGGTCTTCATAGCACAGTGTACCTTCAATGCGCTCGCGTCCTTCAGTATCCCGAAAAGGCCGAACGATTCGGCCAGGCTATCGCCAGACACTTTGCCGGGCGGGGAATTGAGTTGGTCGCGTCGCCGGCAATCGGTGGGCTGATTATTGGGCATGAAGTCGCGCGGGCTCTTGGTGCAAGGTTCATCTGGACGGAAAGAGACGCAGGACGAATGACTCTCCGCCGCGGATTTACTGTCGAGGCAGGTGTTAAGACTCTCGTGGTTGAAGACGTGATTACAACAGGGGGTTCAACTCGAGAAACTATCGACGCGTTGCGAGAGGCTGGAGCCGATGTTGTTGGTGCTGCGTCAATAATCGATCGATCGGGAGGTGTTGCCGACGTTGGCGCCGAGCGTTTTGCCTTAGCCACACTAACAGTTGCTTCAGTAGATTCTTCCGAGTGCGATGCTTGCAAACTGGGTGAACCTGTTGTGAAACCTGGTAGTAGGAAAGCATAGAGAATCCTTAAGCAAAAAGATTCGGACTGAAGTGAATCACAAACTAACGATTCAATATGACGGGACAGATTTTCATGGATGGCAAATTCAAGGAGAGCTGCGCACTGTCCAGGGAGAACTCACCGCCGCTCTCTCGCTGATCGATGGACGTCAAGTCACAGTTAACGGTTCGGGTAGGACAGATGCGGGTGTTCACGCAGAAGGTCAAGTAGCGACTGTTGATATCCAGCGTGAGATTACCAGCAACAAACTGCGAGCAGCCATCAATGGCAATATTGCTAAGGACGTAAGAGTAATAGAGGTTGCGCAAACCAGCGATGAGTTTCACGCACGTTATTCGGCCCTCGGAAAAACGTATATTTATCGGGTCGTTAATGAGCCCGTCATTTCTCCGTTCTGGTCTCGTTACGCACATCACGACGCCCGGCGACTCGACCTGGATCGAATGCGAGCTTGCAGCCGTCTCTTCATCGGAAGGCACGATTGGACTGCATTTTCTGCGGCACAATCGGATGTTGAAGATAGAGTCAGGGAAATATCGCGGCTGGATTTGTCTGAGCGGGTCGACGAACGAGGACGTTGCCGCGTGCTGGAGATTAGGGTAAGCGCAGACGGCTTTCTTCGCTACATGGTGCGGAGTATTGCCGGTAGTTTACTCGCAGTAGGACGAGGTGAGCTGAACGAGTCCGCAGTTGGTGAAGCGATAGAGACAGGGAAAAGACCACTGGAGGCGGTAACGGCACCAGCCTGCGGACTGACATTAGTCTCGGTGCAATATCAGTAACCCTTTAGTGGCCTCTGCATTTTGCACCCTTCGAGCTCTTCTGTCGGACCGCGTACGTCTCGTGCGCTAACGTAGACCTTCGGTCTACTGACGCTGTTATGGGCTTTCTGCGTACGTTAGCGCACGAGACGTACGCGGTCCGACAGAAGAGCTAGAAGAGTGATCGCGAAAGACGTCACTGAAGGGCGAAATGGTTGTTGACAGTCTTGTGTTCGCAGACAAGAATGGTTCGCCTTAATGAACGTTGCTATGAATCATTAACAATATGCTCTCCGACTTTACTGGAGTAATTGAAAAAGGTACTCGTGATGAGGCGATGCTAGCTGCTATCGCATGGGATCGTTTGCCCCGGCACGTCGCAATTATCATGGACGGTAATGGGCGCTGGGCGGCCCAGCGCAGCCAACCACGAATTGCAGGTCACCGCGCAGGTGTGGAAGCCGTCCGATCAGCTGTCGACACAGGTGCGCGACTTGGATTGCAGGCCCTGACGCTTTACGCCTTTTCAACAGAGAATTGGAAACGTCCTCGCTACGAAGTTGATGCGCTGATGCGAATGTTGAGACGGTACTTGCGTCTCGAGTTGGATGAAATCGATCGTCAGAATATTCGTTTTCAGACGATTGGAAGAACCGGTGCATTGGCGGAAAACGTTCGCA
>JGI12686J13345_100133_pt1 | contig 10849 bp, 9 predicted proteins | sample TexAe_OM2H0_O2_FD_13345 | JGI IMG/M metagenome (IMG submission 13345) | reverse complement strand
CTTTAGACTCACGAAAGCTCGACTCGGAGTCGCTGTCTCTGCGGGTTGCGGCGGGCGTCGAAAGGTATCTTCTGCGAAACGACCCGAATTGTTCTGACAAGGAAATCATCGAGTTTATCGACGGAATGCAGGCGGAGGATCTTTGTCTGATAATCGCATGTGAACGAGGAGATGAGAGTGCATGGGGTGAGTTGGTTGAGCGGTTCACCTCAACGGTTAAGTCTGCTGCACGTTCAGCTAGTTCGAATGAAGATGCCGCGGAAGATCTGGCTCAGTCAATCTGGGCTGAATTGTATGGCTTGCGAAATCGGAAAGACGGAAAGCCTGCAAGCAAGTTGGCGTACTACTCTGGCCGCGGGTCGTTGGCCGGATGGCTCCGCGCCGTCGTGGGCCAACTGGCTATTGACACCTATCGAAAACAATCCCGTCTGGTCCAGGCAGACGAAGATGCAGATCTTGATCGACTTGCCAATGAAACTACAGTCGTCGAACACCAGTCCCTGGGGACCAGAGCAAGTCAAAACCCCGAACAATTGATCTCCGACAAGTTCGTTGAGTCGGAGATGCAAGAGGCCCTTCGCGAATCTGTGAGTTTGCTTTCCGCGGAGGATCGACTGCTGATTAAACTCTACTACTTCGACAATCTACGTTTGCGCGAGGCGGGTGCGGTCCTGGGTGTTCACGAGGCCACTGCGAGCCGTCGTTTGACCAGGATTCATAGCGATCTGCGCAAACAAGTAGTTGACATTCTGGTGGGGAAGAAAGGTTGGACAAAGGCCGAGACAGAGAGAGCCTTTGCGGAACTAGGGCAGCATATTGACGCAGATTTGGAAGGAATCCTGAATGAAAGTGTTTCATAAGGCTTTCGCAACTTGGATACCGATTTTTGACCGCAAGGTACGATTAGAAGTTCGTTCTTTAATTGGTAGCGTGTAATGAAACAGGAAAACTACAACGAGATGGACGTTTTGCTACGAAGGTTGAGCCGGCGTGAGAGTGGCGACGCGCGTGATGCCGAATCCGTAGATCTGAATTCCATCCATCTCGATGCAGATGAGCTGAACGCATTTGCCGAAAACGCTTTGCCCGCCTCCGCACGGGCTCGCTACACCGAACATCTTGCCGAGTGCTCCAGCTGCAGGAAGTTAGTAGTCCAACTGAGTTCAGCAGCGGGAGTTGTTGCGCATCAGCCTGAAGTCGTACCAACGGTCGAGGCATCATGGCTCAAAAAATTCTTTTCGAGTTTGTTGTCGCCTTTAACTTTGCGCTATGCGATTCCCGTGGTGGCGGCGATTGGATTCCTTGGACTCGGGTATCTGGTGATCCAACAGAAGTCAGCTCAAAAAGATTCGCTTGCTCAATCGGATGTAGCAAATGTCAAGCAGGCCGCATCGCCTGCCGCTGCGTCCGAGCCGGGCCAATCGCCGGGTTTTAATGATCAACAAAGCACTGAAGGAAGAGTGGCCCAAGACTCAAAGAGACCTGCGGAGGTTGCGAAGACCACAGCTCCAGCTGAGAAGGACAGCGAGGAGGTAGTAGCCAGCAATGAGAGGGCAGCTGCTGCACCTCCTGCGGCACCGGTAGCAGTAGATCAGGTTTCAGTTGCGACACCTTCACCATCAGGCAAATTGCTTGGCGATGCAGATAGTGTGACGAGGAACGAAGCCGAGGTAAAGAAGAACGATGTCGCTGCCAAGAGAAAGGGCGCGGATGATGAGATAGCCTCATCCGACCGGCCGGCAAAGGAGTCAACCAAAGAGCCCGCGAAGCAACTGGCAAAGTCAGAAGCTCGACGCGATACACCTGCTCCCACTTCCGTAGGTGGCGCAACTAAAGCAGAGTCATCGCCGTATGTGAATCAGGGCTTAACGCCGGGTGTGTCGAGTGCAGGAGTGAGAGGCCGCCAAAACCAGAAAGACAAGGACAAGGACTCTCAAGAAACACGCACAGTTGAGGGGCATCAATTCCGGAAGCAGGGGAATGTTTGGGTGGACTCCGCATATAGTTCATATACGAGCACGACCAATCTGACTAGAGGATCGGAACAGTATCGCGCTCTGGTCGCAGATGAGCCATCGATTAGGACCATCGCTGATCAACTCAGCGGAGAAGTAGTCGTAGTGTGGAAGGGTCGTGCGTATCGAATTCGGTGATTTCGCGCCTTTAAAGAGAGGCCACCGCCTTGTGCGGTGGTCATTCACGTTCTTTCCTACAAACAGTTACATTCCTAAGACTCTGGAAGGCGGTGGCCTCCGGAATCTCGGGAAGGTGCGTTTGGAAGCAACGAACGTGAATAACCACCGCGCAAGGCGGTGGCCTCCGGAATCTCGGGAAGGTGCCTTTGGTAGCAACGAACGTGAATGACCACCGCGCAAGGCGGTGGCCTCCGGAATCTCGGGAAGGTGCCTTTGGTAGCAACGAATGTGAATGACCACCACGCAAGGCGGTGGCCTAATGAACCACCAATACCACTCGCATTTCCCCTTTTAACTCGAAGTGCTAAAGTTATTGAAACTGGAGGCTTGTTATGTATTGTCCGTCTTGCGGAAATGAAATAGCCGTTGAACTGAAGTACTGCAATCGCTGTGGAGCAAACCTTGTGCTCCCTGTCCTGGCACCTACCACGACCATGGAGCCAGTGAAGCTTGCAGTACCAAGCATTGTGCTCGGTCTCACCGTACTCATTGGCTTAGGCATTATCACTGCCGGAGCCACTCAACTCGCATTGCAGGGTGTTCATCCATTCGCCATCGTGTGGATGGTCCTATTCGGTGTCGCAACACTCTTTGGCTGCACCGCCATGATGATCCGTTTCTGGACCAAGTTGTTGACGCTGCAACGTGAAATAGTGGCGCCACAGGCAGTGCGACCAAATATTCTAGACCGGCAACATACGCCCACTTACTTACCTCCACGACACGAGCCTGTCCCGAGCGTTACCGAAAATACAACTCGCACCTTCGCTCCAATCTACACTGAACCTGTCGATCGAGATACCAGTCGAGAAAATGAACCCAGCAAAGCTTAACGTCGCGCGCTCAATCCTGGGCCTGGTGATTCTAGGTCTAAACTCTCAAGTCTTTTTTCTAACCGCACAGACAGTCAATACCCCTCGTACTCGCAGTCCCTCGGCTCGTAATCGCACTATAACCAGCATCGTTCGGGAAATAGATGCGCGTAACATCGAACGCACTATTCGACAACTTGTCTCTTTCGGAACTCGCAACACATTGTCCGAACAGAACGACTCGAAGCGAGGAATCGGTGCTGCGCGAGATTGGTTGTACTCGGAGTTTCTCAAGGCAGCTGAGGGTTCTCGTGGACGCATGACTGTCGAGAAGCAATCTTTTGAACAGCCTAAAGCTGCGCGTATTCCACAGCCAACTGTTCTTACTAATATTGTCGCGACATTGAAGGGCACTCAGCCTGAGTCCACCGAGCGAATGTACGTCGTGAGTGGTCATTACGATTCGATGTGCAACAGTCCAACGGATGCAAAGTGCGATGCTCCTGGAGCAAACGATGATGCATCGGGAACTGCCGCCGTACTCGAAATGGCCAGGGTTATGGCGAAGTATGAGTTTGACGCGACCATAGTCTTCATGGCGGTACCCGGTGAAGAGCAGGGACTTCTCGGTGCCACTTATTATGCCGAACAGGCCAAGCAAAAGAATTGGACCATCGATGCGATGTTTACAAACGACATCATCGGCAACACGCTTGGTGGAAACGGAGTTCGAGATCGCGGAACAGTGCGAGTCTTTTCCGAAGGCGTACCATCGAATGAAACCACCGCGGAAGCGAATACTCGAAGGAGTGTTGGTGGTGAGAACGACTCAACTTCTCGTCAACTTGCGAGATTCATCAAAGAGACCGCCGAGAGCTATGTACCACAACTCAAAGTAACGATGATTTACCGGCGTGACCGGTACGGACGCGGCGGTGATCACCAACCCTTTCTTGAGCGAGGTTTTCCGGCCGTTAGATTTACTGAGCCGAACGAAGAATTTCGCCATCAACATCAGAACGTACGAATCGAAAACGGGGTGCAGTTCGGTGACCTTCCCGAGTTTGTCGACTTCGCCTATGTTGCGAATGTTGCGCGGATTAATGCCGCGTCACTAGCGATGTTGGCCCTGGCTCCGGCACGGCCGAAAGGCGTTTTGATTCTAACCGCTCGTTTGTCAAACGATACTGACCTGAAGTGGGATGCCAACATGGAGCCTGATATCGCGGGTTACGAAATTGTCTGGCGTGATACGACCTCGCCTGTTTGGACTAATTCCAAGGTAGTCGGGAATGTGACCACTTTTACAATGAAAGGAATGTCAAAAGATAACTACTTTTTTGGTATTAGAGCGTTTGATAAGGAAGGGAACAAGAGCGTGGTTGTTTACCCCAGGCCGATGGGACGAAATGCTCCAACGACCAATAGTACGACCACTGCGTCTCCTGCGCCGTGAATGGCTTTTTTAAACCATTCCGGAACTCGCAGCGTCTAACGAATCAGCACGTGACAAGAAGTCGCAAACTGAACAAGCAATTCTGGTGTTGATATGAGAAACCCAAACAAATCCTTGAGTTTTCGGGTCCGGGCGAAAAGTAAGGTCGTTGCTACTGTTACGGCAGCGACCCTTTTGTTTTGTTCTTTGGGTCCGGTGACGAAGTCATACGCCGACGGGAAAAAGGCTGGACAACTAACGGAAGAACAGCGCATTTCGCACGTTTTGAACCGACTTGGATTTGGCGCGCGTCCCGGCGATGTCGAGCGCGTGAAGGCAATGGGTTTGGAGAACTATATCAACCAGCAGCTCAACCCAGAGAAGATTGTCGACACTGTTGCGGAAAACAAGGTGAAAGACCTGGCAGCTGTCAACATGACGACCGCGGAACTTTACGAGAAGTATCCGCAACCTGGACAACTGCTCAGACAGCTTCAAGCTCGAGGCGCATTACCTTCAGATCTGGCCGACGCTCGTGATAACAGAGTCAAGGGAAACGCGAGCGCGACCGCCGAGATGCCGAAGAGTTCAACTCCTCAGAACGGAGAAATGCAGGGTCAGCCAGGAACGCAGCCCGCTAACCCCACAGCCTTGCCACCACAGGATGATCCGAAGTATCGAGAGGCAATTCGTGATTACTATGAGAAGAATGGTTTGCTGCAGCCGCAAAGAATCACGACTGATCTGCAGGCTTCTCGGATACTACGGGCGGTTTACAGTGAACGACAACTGCAAGAGGTCATGGTTGATTTTTGGTCCAACCACTTCAACGTCTTTGCCGGTAAGGGAGCCGATCGCTGGTTACTACCAGCATATGATCGCGAGACCATTAGACCAAATTCTATGGGCAGGTTTTCGACATTGCTAGAAGCTACCGCGAAGAGTCCGGCAATGTTGTTTTATCTAGACAACTTTCAAAGTGTAAGCCCGAATGCTAATCGTGGTCGGGCCGCGTTACGACCCGCACAACAACGACCTGGTCTCTTCGGGTTGATGATTAGAGATCCAAACCGGCGCCAGCAGCAGAATCCAAACGCGATGCCGCAGCGTCCGGCGAACGTACCGCAGCCGCAGCAACAGCAACGTCGTGGAATAAACGAGAACTACGCCCGCGAGTTGATGGAACTGCATACCCTTGGTGTCGATGGTGGATACACACAGAAGGACGTCCAGGAAGTAGCGCGTTGTTTTACTGGTTGGACCATTTTCCAACCTCGCGGTGCGGGAGCTGCTGCAAATTCGATTCTCGGTAATGCGGGTCGTGAGAATGCTGGTACATTCTTTTTTAATTCCCGCGCACATGATGATGGCGAGAAAATTGTACTGGGCCACAAGATTCCTGCCGGGGGCGGAATTAAGGATGGCCTGACTGTTCTCGACATTCTTGCGCACCACCCTTCGACTGCGAAATTCATTGCGGCCAAACTCGCCCGGCACTTTGTTTCTGACAATCCGCCGCCGCAGTTGGTTGATCGCGTCGCGGCCGCCTTTACCCGGAGTGATGGCGATATACGAGAGACTCTCAAAGCGATCTTCTTCTCGCCTGAATTCAATTCGAGGGAAGCGTATCGAGCCAAGATCAAAAGACCATTTGAGCTGGTCGTTAGCGCAATCAGGACGCTCGGTGCAGATACCAACGGAGGTCCAGGAACCCATCAATGGATAGCCCGCATGGGCGAACCACTTTATGGGTTTCAAACTCCAAACGGTTACTCGGATGCCGCTGATAGTTGGGTAAATACTGGCGGATTGCTCGAGCGAATGAATTTTGGATTGGCCCTTGCCAGCAATCGCGTTCAAGGAACAAGGGTTAACTTGTGGAAGTTAACTGGTGTTGCTGCAAGATCAGACAGTGTCGACCAAGCCAGGTTGATGGATGAATCGCTCAAAATTATCCTGGCAGGCGACATTTCGCCCTCCACTCGTGAAGCGCTTTCAAAACAGTTAGATCAACAGACAGTAGTTTCGTTACCTGGTCCACAAACGCGAATGGAACCAGCAAGTGACATGGGCAGCGCAGTCGATGGACCGCCCGGCCAACGTCAATTACAGCGTTCGCGCGTTGAAGCGAACATTAATGATCCAGTGACAAAGGTAGTTGGGCTGATTCTGGGTACACCTGAATTCCAGCGACAGTAAGTGACCGAACGACTCGAGGGAAACTAAGATGAATCGAAGATTCTTTATCAAATCAGGCAGCGTTGCGCTGGCAAGTGTCGGAGTGGCGCTCTCAGCTCCCGCCTTTCTCGAGCGTACCGTGTTGGGCCAGGCCCGGAGCGTTATCACGGGCGGCAAGAGAAAGACACTGATCGCGATCTTTCAACGAGGAGCAGTTGATGGCCTGAACATGGTTGTGCCCTACGGCGAGTCGAACTATTACGATCTTCGTCCAAACATCGCTATTCCAAAGCCGGCTGCAGGAAATGTCGAAGGCGCTGTTGATCTCGATGGGTTCTTCGGTCTTCATCCATCATTAAACCCATTCAAATCCCTTTGGGAATCCAAACGTCTGGCCATCGTTCATGCTTCGGGATCACCTGACAACACCCGTTCGCATTTCGACGCTCAGGATTACATGGAGTCGGCAACACCAGGAGTGAAGTCGACCAACGATGGTTGGTTGAACCGCTATCTACAGAGCAAAAAAGAGTCTCAGCGTTCGCTCTTTCGTGCTGTCTCAATGACTCAGACAACACCTCGGGTTCTTCAAGGCAAAGCTCCGACAGTCTCAATGTCAAACCTAAGTGACTTTGCGATACGGGCGGGAAAATCGTCGGCTAATTTGCAGGGCGGGTTTGAAGCGATCTATGCAAAGGAAACAAACGATTCTCTTGCCGGAATGGGTCGGGAGACATTTGAAGCAGTAAACTTCTTAAAGCAAGTGAATCCGTCGCAGTACAAACCTGAAAATGGTGCCGAGTATCCGAGAACGCCATTTGGCAACTCTTTATTGCAAATCGCACAATTGATCAAAGCTGGAGTCGGGCTGGAAGTTGCATTTACCGACATCGGCGGCTGGGACACACACGTTAACGAGGGCAGTTCGCGCGGGCAACTTGGTAATCTCCTGCAACAGTTTGGTGCTGCAATCGCTGCTCTTTATAAGGACCTGGGCCAACGTATGGATGACGTAGTTATTTTGACGATGTCAGAGTTTGGTCGAACAGCCAGAGAGAACGGCAATCGCGGTACGGACCATGGTCACGCAAACGCAATGTTTGTTCTAGGTAATACTGTGCGTGGCGGAAAAGTCTACGGACAATGGCCCGGTTTAAAGAATGACCAGCTGAATGAAGGTCGTGACCTTGCGCTAACAACTGATTTTCGCGACGTCTTTAGTGAAGTAGCAGCCAGACACCTTGGTAGTTCGAATTTGCAAACTGTGTTTCCCGGGTATTCGGTGAGTCAAACTAAGTTCAAGGGATTTCTGGGATAAATTCGTCGCCGAAGAGTTACTACTCACCATCTCACGCGGCCGAAACGGTTAATGATATAGAGCATAAAGCCCGCAATCACTGAAACTATAACTGCCAGCGTAAAAGCCTCATTGTCTCGACCAGCCTGTACTGCATCGTAAATCGCAACCGACGCTGTTTGCGTCTTACCTGGAATATTTCCCGCGATCATTATCGTCACGCCAAAGTCTCCTAACGCTCGGGCAAACGCGAGCGCAGTAGCGGCAAGCACACCCTTCATTGCGAGCGGCAGAGTTACACGAAAAAAGATAAGCCGGTTGTTTAGACCAAGCGTACGGGCTGCCATTTCTAAATCTGCCGGTACATTCTCAAACGCCGCGCGCAAGCTCTTGGTCACCAGGGGAAGCGCATGAATAGTGGCTGCGATAATTGCCGCGGTGACAGTAAAAGTTAGGCGAATACCCAGAGTGCGGTCCAAAAACGCACCAATTGGGGAGCGAGTGCCGAGTAGGACCAGAAGGTAATACCCAAGAACGGTTGGCGGCAACACCAAAGGTAGCGTGATAATCGCGTCAAGGATGTTGCGACCAGGAAACTGCTTTTTGGCGAGCAACCATGCGAGAGCTGAACCTGCCACTAAGGCAATAAGCGTGGCGACAGTTGCCACCGTGAACGAGAGCCTGATCGGAAACCAGTTGATCATGGGTGTCGAAAAAATTCGAAACCTCGGAAAGGTACAGAAGTCGAACATGTTAACGCAGAGATGCGCACTCATGAAATCAATATTCGGGTCAATCTCAACGGTACCCTTTAGTAGTTCTCTAGCGAATACCACGAGGCTCTGCTGTCGGAGCGCGTACGTCCTCGTGCGCTAAGGTTCGCCGCGGGCTCATTAGATTGACCGAGTAACGTCGAAGAAGTCTGTGGGGGAAGTTAGCGCACGAGGACGTACGCGGTCCGACAGAAGAGCTTGAGAGATAACTCGAAAGACCCGACTAAAGGGGATCAATTTGTAGGGTTCGAGCCACTTTTGGATTAGATAGGCGTTGCTTCGATCGGAGCAGGAGAAACCCGAGTAAACTGCCGAGCACAATTCCGCCAAGGTCAAACTGTAGATCCGTCGCAGTATCGTAAGGTCCCCAGATCCGTTTACCTCCGGCGTAAAGCTCGTCCCAGAGCTCGATAATTTCATAAGCGGCTGAAATACTAAACACAATAGTGGCAGCAAAAAACGTTGTCAGACCCAGCGGAAGATGGTACTCGCGCCTTTGCAATCCACTCTGGACCAGCCAAACGATCACTGGGCTAACCAGAATCTGGACAGTCATGTGCGAGAACTCATCGAATTGCATTGGACCAAACTGATGACCGTACATCCTGAAGTAATTGCCTAGTGCGTCGATCTGAAGCGCCATGAAGACCAGCAGTAGTAACGAAAGTGGAATGTTGAGTCCAAGACGTGAGCGTAGATAAAGATGTACGCCGGCGAGAAACACGATCCCAAATACCGTGTTGATGAACAGTGAGAGGTAACACATCTTCATCAGGAACGCTGCACCGCCAACCAATAAGGTGAGGGCGAGCGGGAGTTCTAACTTTCGCATAAGCTTCATTTCTGGGTGTTTCTGGCTGGGCTGGTTAATCATTCTGGTTGAGGCTTACAATCTCTCTGCTTCTATGACAGGCATCCGACCAAAGATCCTCCGTTACGAATCCTTACCTTCAACGAATACCGAAGTCGCCCGGCTCGCTGCACAAGGAGCTGAGGAAGGACTCGCCATCGTTGCTGATGAGCAAACCGCGGGCCGTGGCCGTTTGCAAAGAGTTTGGGTGTCGCCGAAAGGCGCAGGTTTGTACTTCAGCCTCTTACTTCGGCCGAAAATCCCAACAGAACAGTGGCCATTAATAACTTTCGCCGCCGCAGTGGCAGTAGGTGACGCTTTGCTGGAAGCTTGTAAGGTCGAGACCGATATCAAGTGGCCCAATGATCTTCTTGCAGGTGAACGAAAAATCTGCGGCATCCTTGCCGAGGTAGTGGATGGTGGGGTCGTTGTCGGGATCGGCATCAACCTGACGCGTGAGGCGTACCCGTCCGAACTTAACGAGGCCGCCGTTTCAGTCGCGGAGTTCACAGGAGTTCAGCCAGATCGTGAGACTGTACTTGCCGCTTTAATACGCGGCCTCCAACGTTGGTATGCGTTACTGAACGAGCCAGGTGGCGCGGAAAAGTTAATCGCTACCTGGGAGAGTCGCTCGACCTACGTTTCTGGCAAAACAGTACGAGTTGTGAATGGAGACGAGATACTTGAAGGTACGACACGCGGGTTGGAGCGCGATGGCGCCCTGCGTCTTGAGACAAAGAATAGCGAACTAAGAATAATCCGAGCTGGCGACGTCGTAAGTTTGCGGCGTTCCCTATAATAGAAACTTGCATGCACTGTAAACGAATCGTCATAAACACATTTGGATCGTTTGGTGACGTCCATCCATACATTGCTTTGGCGTCAGAGTTGAAAGCACGTGGTCATAATCCGGTGGTCGCAACGATGGAAATCTATCGCCAGAAGATCGCAAACGCTGGACTCGAGTTCGCACCAGTAAGACCCAACATACCGCAGCCAAAGGATCAGGATTCGGACCTAATAGAGAAGATCATGGAGCCTAAAACTGGCCCCCGGTTCTTAACGGAGGAGGTTATCTTTCCTGCGATCCGCGATAGTTATGAAGATCTCGTGCTCGCCACGAACGGTGCTGACCTATTGGTTACACATCCAGCTGCGCCAGCTGGTCCATTGGTAGGTAGAAAGACGGAAATACCATGGATCTCGACAGTGCTCGCACCGTTCTCATTTTTTTCTGCTTATGATCCACCGGCTCCGCCTTTTTGGCCCTGGACCGAAAAGTTTCGGGTACTTGGTCCACGTTTCATGA
>JGI12686J13345_100128_pt1 | contig 10874 bp, 9 predicted proteins | sample TexAe_OM2H0_O2_FD_13345 | JGI IMG/M metagenome (IMG submission 13345) | reverse complement strand
AGAAGGGTTCATCCTTGTTGTCTTACGCCGCGAAAAACGCTACCTGACTTTTAGAAATCTCTTGACTCGTCGCCCTCAGATGGGTTGTTCGAGCCGCGGACATCAATAGTACGAGATTCGGCGCGATAGATTGTGATCCGGTTCAAAGCGTCCTGTATTTTTATCGCCGCCCATACTGAATTGCTTTTGCTGGATCCAATTACCAAACTGATCATATTCATACGTTGTTTTAGTGAGGTAATAGAACATCACGTTACCACTGTAGACTGATCCTTTGCACATCTGCCCATTTCTCTGATAGCAAAAATTTGCATAATGCTTCTCTTCGATGAGTTTTCCCATACGGTCATAGCGGTAAATGAATTCGTCTTCGACACGACCCTCCTTGTCCATGTGCGTTTCCTTGCTCAACCTCTTTTTGGCATCGAATATGAATAGCCATGTCGCATAGAGCGAGCCATCCGGTGAGAAGTGATTCTCGGTAGTCTTGTTTCCATTGATATCGTACCGGTAGGTTGATTTAGTAGTTACATAGGCGTCGTATCGCTTTGGGCTGAAGTGCTCAGGGTGAATCTGCTGCCTGGCAATTTCCTCGATCCGATTTCCCTTATCATCGTAGGAATACGTTTCGAGCCTTTCGAGGGTGCCATCAGCAAAATATTCAGCTTGCTCGCGGTCGCGCCCCTTCTCATCATAGCTATAAACCGTTCTTCTAAACGAAGGTTCCGCTAACCGTTTGTACTGGATCTCCGCTATCCGATTCGAGCTGTCACAGCCATACTCGACAATGATTTTGTCGGACGGATCTGCTGGCAAATAGTTCGTATTCCTCCAATTGATCCGATCTCCGTTTGGATCATAGCTCGCTTCCTCTTCGAGTTCGGGAATCCCTTTTGTAACCACTCCTGTTTTCTGGTCTTTCCCGAACCACGTCTTGAAGGTGCGAACGGTCTTGACACGTCCGCGCAAATCATCCCTTTCCCAATCTGTTCTTTGAGTCGGTTTACAAGGTGGACCAATAATCTGGGCGTGAATCAGTGTAGCGGAGAAAACCAAAAGAATGGTTCCGAAAATTGTACGCATACCACGGTTGATTATGGCGAGCGGGCGAACGTTGCTTTTGAGCGGCTCGCCCATGCAACTTAACTAAGAGTCCGCTACCCGCGAGTCGGCTCCAAGCGCTTGTTCGATGCGGCGATGATGTCGTGTAACCGCTAAATCTTAAGCAACTTCGGATCAAACCAACTTGAACAGATCGAAATTTCATCCTTCCGCCTTCATCCTTCACCCTCGCTTTTTCAATCCTGCAAAGTTTCCACGAACTTTGAGCGGTTGGTAGGGCCACGCGGCAGTTTTTCCTGAGGCAGCATTCTTGCAAATAGAGACTTCCAGTTGAAAGCTCCCTTCCAGTTCGTCCAAGCCCGTGCGGGCGGTGGTATGAAGATAGCCAACCTCCGGATCTGCCGGTCGACAGTTGAATTTCAACGGTCTGCCCCCGAGTTTTACCGGAAATGCGACGTGTGTTCCTTGAGCGAGCCGTCCATCGCCGTCGGTCTCGATCAAAAGGTCCCAGCCGCCGTCGGCGCTAAGCTCGATATGATTCAGTGCTATCTTGCCGACCTGGGCGCCAGGACTTGCCTGATCGAACCGTGGTCCATGATCGTAACCCAGGATGACGCCAGGGATCTCCCAAGGTGCGCGGCCTGAATTGAAGGCAGGCATCTCGACCTGAACCTCGAAGGCCGGGCCCTCGGCTAATCGCGAAGTTTCCGACACACTCGGGCCAACCGGCTTGTCCCTTCGCAGTCTCAGCGCGACGATACAGACAAGCAGCAACGCCAGGGCGATGATGATCACCAATATCTTCTTTATCATCGCAGTACCAGTACTGTTGTAGAAACGATGCGTGGGCTGGATTCGATTGTCATGTTCTCTTCCGAAGAATGAAAGCGTCGAACGCCTGGGATGAGCTGCAGGCTCCATCCCTTTGTTAGGCGGCACCGCGTGCCACTCCCGTTGCGATCGTGAATAGCGTGCGGGCTAGTTTCGTGCCATGAACATCCATCGATGTCCTTCTAGATCCTCAACTCGATATCGTCGCGCTGGCGGCCCATCCTCGGGTTCAGACAAGATGACGGCTCCTGTGGCCTTAGCCCGAGCATAGTGCTCATCGACGTCCTCAACATAGACGAGAACACCATCAATGATCCATGGCAGAGCGGACCATGAGGCGGCAATCTCGCAGTTGCCACGATGTCGCTTGGGGCCTTCATAGTCCGCCGACGGACTGGCCAACATGATTAGTCCATCCCCGATCGACATTTCTCCGTGAGAAAGCCTCCCATCGGAAGATGTGAAGCGAGCTGTCTCCGTGAATCCAAACACGTCCGCCAGCCATTCCAGGGCGGCAATGCCGTCCTCATAGGTCAAAAACGGAACCACGTCTGGCATCTTGTTCTCCTTTCGCCATACCACGAAGGTTCCGAACACCAAACACGCACGATGACACCTGCCGAGCCGGCCGTGCCGCCTAACCTCGATGCGCTTGAGTTGCTCGCCCATGCAACTTAACAAAGAAGCCTGCTCAGGGCGAGTCCGCTCCAAGTGCTTCGGCGGCGGTCGATGCCACAATTTCCCGATTCTCCTCAATGAACTGCTTCAGCACCGGCTGCTTAACTTTCTCCTGTAATGCCTCCAATACTTGCAGATATTTTTCTGGTACTTGATGCCCATCTGCGTGATACCAGCGACCCACAATCTCTTGCTTGGTCCATTTGATACGAATTTCATAAGTTTGCGGTGGTATCCCATTGCCACTCGGATAACCTACCGGCGTGTCATCCGCGAAACCCTTAGCTAACAGTCTGTCTGCTAAGCCGAGCAATTGACGACGTGAAACTTTAACCGGAAGCTCTCGCGGCGGTCGATAATTGTATAGGCCAAACTTGCTTCCATTTGTTGATAGCGTGATGCTATCAACACCGACAAAGATTCCCACACGCAAAGGTACTTCATTAGTTGTATATGAAGACCCAAGACAACAGAGGCTCAGTATGACGATCACCAGTGGTTGATATCGCTTCTTCATCACAATACCGTTTAGCCGCCGAACGTTGCGCTTCAGCGGCTCGCCCTCGCAACTTAACAAAGAAGCTCGCTACCTGCGAGTCGGCTGCACGCGTTTAGCCGCCGCCGATTCCACTACCGCCGCGCCATAGAACACCCCTTCCGAGGTAGTACAAAGCAACAATAAGAACAAGTGCCGCCAATAGTATTTGACTCTCGTAAGCGTAAACGAAATAAAGATCGTACTTCCTCAAGTAAGTCCACTCATTCAACCATGGACCATTCCACGATGCGATGAGGTAAGCGAACTTCAAAACCACGTATCCACTGAGACCAGTGGCAGCAAGATAGCTCCATGATCTGCCAACCAATAAGAAGGAAGCAGCGAGTAATAATCGACTTGGCTCATTCCAATAGCTCCACGGGCGGAACCATGGATCAACCAATGCAGCGATTCCGCCCATACGTTGGACAATCGTCCAAATAACCATGAAATTGAATAAAGCTAACCCAAAAACTATGGCTCTAACTTGAAACCAATGGCACAAAGTTGTTTTGATGGACTCCTTCATCTCGGAAGAATTAGATTCCTCTTTTTCATCAAAGTTCCAAACGCATAGGCGGCTAACCCTGCGCTTGAGCGGCTCGTCCACGCAACTACGAATAAAGGCTACTCACCGGCGAGTCCGCTCCAAGCGCTTGTTCCATGCGGGACTACTTAGTGCTTTTGTTCTGCGAGGCGCCTTCGTGCAAGTAATAGAGATCATCTTGGAACGCTATGAACGGCCGACGGATCAATCCCTGGCTAACTGCTGCCGAGAACGCCCCATCAAGACTTACCTTATTCTTGAACTCTGGAAAATTGTCGGTGCCGTCTTGAGCGAAGCACCATAAGAACCAAAGATTCAGACCATCGAGGCGCCCATTATAGCCAAAATCCCAATCGACTGCTCCGGACGGTAAGCTGACTCTACATCCGCTTCCATGAAACTGATAAGAGATCTGTCGCTCGGGATCGAGAAATCCGATCTGTTCAATTCCAGCCTGCCGCCAGTACATTGGATTATCAAGACCCTTATTTGTTTGCAACAATGACGCCGCTTCTCGCACCCTCATTTGATACTCGCGAATAAACTCTATGAGACGGTCATGCATAGGGACTAAGCGTAAGCATCGAACGCTGTGCTTGAGCGGCTCGCCCACGCAAATATCAAATAAAGGCTACTCACAGGCGAGTCCGTTCCAAGCGCTTGTTATGCTGTGGCGCAGACTCACAGAACCCACATCGCGATCTTTTCGAGTGCTCTGACACAATAAGAACCGAATTAAGTCGGCGTCAGAAAAGCTGCAACAGTGTGATCGTCTGCCTCAGGGTACCATCTGTGATGAAACAATTCAGCATCGCTCTGGCGTTTGAAGACCGCTTTTACATACCAGCCCTTAGCGGTTTTGTAAGCAATCTTGCGCACCACCAAGCTCTCGTGGACGTTGTCTTCAATCCACTGAAACACCGGCTCAGCATCTTCAATCAAAACCCGACTCTATAGACAGCCATGGCTTTGCCTCAAAAGTCTGATTAGCGTTACGAGGAGCGCCAAAGGCGCGGAATATGAAAGCCAGGGGCAATCCCGATTCATCGGGAGTCGCCCCTGGGTAGGGCAGTCTCCATTGCGCAGCTCTGAAAGAGCGTAATAACTAGGCTTAAAATAATGATATTTCGCACTTTCAGTGCTGCCTAAATTACTGCGACCTGTTCCAGGGGCGACTCCCGATGAATCGGGATTGCCCCTGGCTTTCATATTTCCGCGCCGTTGGCGCTACTCGTTCTAGCTAATCGGACTTTTGAGGCAAAGCACATCTTGTTCAGCACCTCCTGTGATCTCAACATAGCAATATTGTCAATTAAGAATTAGAATCCGGCCGCAAAGGGACGCGCGGGGTTCAATCCCGCTGTCGCCCCAAGACAATTAAATAAGCCACGACAAGACAGGAGTTAGCATCATGTACAACGCAAGACTCCCAAGATCACTCTCGCTGGTCACATTCGTTACTACGGTGTTGTTCGTTATCGCGTGGCCTGCATACTCCCAGCAGTCAAACAAAACTGCGCAAACATCTGATGTAGCTGAATGGCTGCAGTTCCGTGGACCCAACGGTGCCGGAGTCGCTGAAGGCTTCACCTTACCTTCTGAGTTTGGTGCGAAAAAGAATCTGGTATGGAAAACAACAGTGCCGTTCGCGCGGTCTTCGCCGGTTGTCACTGCCGACCGTATTTTTATAACGGCAAGTGAAGCCGACAAACTCATCACGCTCTCGTTGAATCGCAAAACAGGAAAGGTTGTGTGGCGACGCGAGGTGCCCCGCGCGCGACAGATGACAATCTATCGCGCTAATGATGCCGCCTCTCCAAGTCCAGTCAGCGATGGAAAGAATGTCTTCGCATTTTTTGGAGAGCTGGGACTGATTGCTTATGGACCAGACGGCACCGAGATGTGGCGAGTGCCGCTGGGTCCGTTCAATAGCTTCTACGGTATGGCTGGATCACCCGTGCTTACGGGTAACATGCTGATCATGGTCTGTGATCAACGAGCAAACTCCTTCATCATCGCCGTCGATACCCGGAACGGAAAAGTCCTCTGGAACAAGCCACGTACGAATTTTGAGGCTTACTCGACGCCAGCAATTTACAAACCCAAAGATGGACCAGCCCAGGTGATCGTACTCGGTTCAAACACGGTGGATGCCTACTCGCTCGATAAGGGAGAGCGTCTGTGGTGGATTGCGAAAGTTGGTTCCTATCCCAAGGGTGTGCCCGTCCTGGGAACAGATACGGTCTACGTCCTTGCGGAAGGAGGGGAGCAACCCTTCTTGCCGCCCTTCGACGAGAATCTAAAGAAATACGATAAAGATAATGATCAGCGGCTTCAACGTGAGGAAATGAAAACTCAAGCAGAAGCCTACGAGCACTTTGGATGGCTTGATGCAAACAGCGACGGATACGTTGATCGCACCGAATACGACTTCGTCCTTAATTCAACTGTTTCAGGCCACGGTCTCACGGCGATACGGCTTGGTGGTGGTAAGGGCGACCTGACTGCGACGAATGTCGTATGGCGCGTCCAAAAATCCTACCCGAACATTCCTGCGCCGTTGATCTATCAGGGTGTGATGTACTTGATGAAAGAAGGTGGAATCGTCTCAAGTCTGGAACCGTCGAGTGGACAGGTTTTGAAGATGGGTCGCACCCCAAATGCGCTCGAGGATTACTATGCATCGCCGGTCGCGGGTGATGGCAAGGTCTTTCTGGTGAGCGCCAGCGGCAAAGTGACTGTGCTCAAAGCAGGCGCGCAATGGGAGATCGTCGCCACGAATGACCTTGGTGAAGAGTGCTGGGCCACACCCGCAATCGCAGGTAACAATCTCTACATTCGCACGCGTAGCTCGTTGTACTCATTTGGAGAAGGCGGGAAGTAGGATACTTTCCAGAGATTACATAGCGCGGCTTAGCCGCAACAAAACGGACGACGGTAAACAGAATCCAACACCTTCGGTATAAAAATCTTGTCAGGAAAACAAGAAGTTATTGGTTTGTTCCACAGATCACTTCAGAGCTCCCAAATTTGCGACCGATCCAGGGGCGACGCGCTACTGCCACTACTCATTCCTAAGTGCTATCGTCGGATCTAATCCTGCGGCGCGAAGAGCGGGAAGTGCCGAGGCAACTACGGCGATCAACAGAAACAGCAGCGCCACTGATACGAATGTCGCAGGATCGGTAGGTTTCACCTCGACCAGCATCGTCGCAAGAACCCGCGTCAAAGCAAACGCTGCGAGCAGACCGATCCCGATCCCAAGCAGACTGAGACGCAGTCCTTTTCCTACCATCAAACGGAAGATGCCGGACGGCGCCGCACCCAAAGCCATCCGCAGTCCGATTTCAGCGGTTCGTTGCCGGACCACAGTCGCCAGCACTCCATAAAGACCAACGCCAGCGAGTAGCGCGGCAATCGTTGAGAAGACTCCGATCAGCAGCAGCGAAAATCTTGTCTGTGCCTGAGCAGCAACTACCAGTTGGTCCATTGGCTGCATCTGATTGATCAATAATTCAGAGCCGGACTTGCGGACCACTTCGCGAACCGCACTTGCTATACTGCCGGGATCACCATCGGTTCGTAGCGCCCACCACGACGCGGCCCTGTGGTTGACATAGCCGTCAGTGACATAGAGTTGCTCGCGTCCCGGTTCAATCAAAGAAGTGTTGCGTTGGTGGGCCACCACACCGATGATCTCACCCCATTGAGCCTCCGGAGTGCGAACGCGAAAGAGAATCTGTTTTCCTACCGCGGACTCATTTGGAAACGCCTTGGCAGCCAATGCTTCGTCAATGATGAGGAGCTTCTTGTCAGGCGAGCTGTCGTCGTCAGTAAAGGTGCGTCCGGCAATTAGCTTTGTACCGATTGATTCAAAATAGCCGGGCAACACGATCTGAAGATCGGCGGCCTGGAACCTGCTCGGGTCTTCGAGAGCTTCGCGTCCGCCCCATCGCACAGGATTAAAGCCGCCAGCAAGCGGCAACGGAAACGAGGCAGTGACACTGCTAACCCCGGGAATCGCGTCGAGTTGCTCGCGAAGCTGTCGCTTGAAGGTTAGGAGTTCCTGAGGCGTTCCACCGGCATTGCCGAGAAGTTGAAAAGTTAGTAACCGCTGTGGATCAAATCCCAGATTAACTCGCTGGATTGCAAGGAAGGTACGAAACATCAACCCCGACCCAATGAGAAGAACAAAAGCGAGCGCAACTTCGGCTACCACCACGCCGTTACGTAGCGCGGCTGCACCGAGTGCACCACTTCGTCCGCTGTTACGCAGTACATCCATTAGATTTGGTCGCGCAGTTCGCAATGCTGGAACAACTCCAAAGATCATTGCGGACACGAGGCCCGCTAGCGCAGAAAAGGCCAACACCCGGCCGTCGATCTGGATCGCATTCAAGCGCGGTAGATTGGCCGGCGCGATCACAAGCAACTCATGAATACCTAATTTGGCAAGCGCAACTCCAAACATCGTTCCGACTGCGGCGATGACGAAAGCCTCGACCAATGTCTGACGGACCAACGTCCACCACCCGGCGCCCAGCGCAGCCCGAACGGCCAACTCTCGTTCGCGTGTCGAGGTTCGCACCAACATCAGATTGGCTACATTCGCGCAAGCAATCAGTAGAAGGAAAATCACCGCGCCCATGAGCGCAAGAATCGTGGGCCGAACTTCGTTGACCAGGTGCTGCTTCATTGGCTCGAGACGGAAATACTGTCCCGCAGTCCGAGCGATCGTGTTCTCCTGGCGAATTTTTTCGGCAATAGTCTCAGCTTCGGCCTGGGCTTGTGGCATTCCGACGCCAGGCTTTAGTCGGGCAATGACGCGCCACTGCACATTGTTACGATTGGCGGCGTCATAAGGAATGCGTGCTGCAATCCAGAGGCTCGGGAACTGCTCAATATTCGCTTGAGGCGGAAACAGTAGTTCAAAACTTGGGTCCAGCACGCCCACGATGATTGGCGGTGGTCCAAAGCTGGCGGACACTGGAAGGGGTTTGCCAATGATGGTTCGATCGCCGCCAAAGCGTTGTTGGAAATATTGGTGGCTGAGAATTGCCATCGTGGGCTGCTGCGGGGGTGCGGCAGCGTTAGCGCCCGCCTGTGGCTGAGGAGCTGGTGGTGTCCCATCAGAATCTTCGAAGTTTCGGCCTGCAATAATGTTGCCGCCCATCATTTGAATGAAATTTGTCGATACTGCGGCGATGGGAACTCGTTGAGGCGTTCCGTCTAAGCCGGGAAGCGTCGCGCGAAATGTATTGAGTGCAGCGAAATCCTCGAAGTTATTCCTCGCACCATTACGCAGATCGAGATAGTCGACGTTGGAAAGCGGAAAGTCTTTAACATTCCGTTTCTGCATGTCGCTGCATGCCAGGACCAGGCGCTCTGGATCTTTGTAAGGAAGTTGTCGCAGCAGCACCCCGTTAGTCACACTGAAAATCGCGGTGCTTGCGCCGACAGCAAGGGCGATAGTGAGCACAGCAGTGATTGTGAATATGGGACTCTTGCGCAGTGTTCGAAACGCGTAGGAGAGGTCTTTTAGCATGGTGGTAGTTTAGACCTTTAGGCAGATTTTGAGCTAGGTTACTTTTGTTTTACTTAAGTTCGACTAGCCAGATATTGGAGCTCCACTCCGCATACTCGTAAACGATCTTATCGCCCAGCGGCGACCACGCAGGGTAACGAACGAAGGCGTTCAGTTTCGAATAATTTGTCAGTTGTTTCTGTTCTTTGGTACTGAGCGACACCCAGTAGATGTTCCAGACTCCGTCGCGCTGACCCGCAAATGTTATTTTGTCTCCGTCCGGTGACCAGTCATTCGGCCAGTGCTTACCGTGATCAAAAGTGAGTTGCGTTATTTGGCCGCCGCTGCTCGGAATAATCATCAGCTGAGCTTCTTCACCCACTTGGTTTTCGAAGGCTATCCATCGGCCATCTCGCGACCAGCACGGGAAACCCATCAGATGATCATCAAACGTCAACTGCTTACGTTGTCCATCTTTTAGAGAAGCGACCCAAAGATTGATCACTCCCTTTTCATCTGCATTGAACGCGGCCTGGCTGCCATCAGGAGAGAGAGCAACAAATTGCGCTCCTATACCCATGTCCATCAAATGCTCTTCTTTACCTGTTGTAAGCGAGATAGACCAAAGCGCAAACCGTCTTTCGTTGTTATCACGGTCTGATAGAAACGCTATCTTGTCGTTACTGGGAAACCAGCTGGCCTGAGAGTCAGTCGCAGTGTTGTTGGTGAGTTGCGTTAGATTTCGGCCGTCCGCGTCTGCAACCCAAATGTCGGCACTTGTTCCCGGTCGCCATCTGGTGAGAGCCAGTTTTCGACCATCCGGTGAAAAGCGTACAAGATTATTTCTCAGACTGGTATCGCGAGTGAAAGCTGAGGGTGGTCCAGTAGCCTCTGCCGTCGACTTCGACATCGAAACCGCCCAAAGGTTGCTCATAGTTCGGCTGCCTGAATAGGCGATCTTCTTTCCGTCAAGAGAAATTGCGGCAGTCCTTATTGCCGATCCGCTACCCGGCGACAACACGATAGAAGGTTCACCGATTGGATCACCATCGGCCGACAGTTCAATCTGAAATAGGCCTGGCTGTCTTTCACCCAGCAAATACAAGTGTCGTCCATCGGCGGAGAAAAATGGCGCTCCTCCAGACGATATCTTCTTTGACCTACCTCCTTCGAGATCCACTATCCAAACGAACGAAGAGAGATAGTCAGCGCTTTCAAACACAATTCGTTTCCCGTCAGGTGACCACGATGGCGAACTGTGACCACCAGGTGGGTTTCCCAGTATTGTTACTTGCTTTGGCGCTCCACCCTGCAACGGCACAGTCCAAATCGTCGACGGTGCTAGTGCCGAACTATTAAAAACTTCAGCTGAAGCGTTAGATTGAAATGCGATCTGGGATCCATCACGGGACCACGACGGTCTGGCACCAAACTCCGTTAGTTGTTTGGGGGTTCCACCGAGCGCAGATACGATCCAAATACCACTTCGATTCTTTGAATAGTAAGCGATTCGTTGACCATCAGGAGACCAGGCTGGATGGAGGTTTTGCTTACCGTCGTTGGTCAACTGTAACTCACCGCCACCACCTCCGAGCTGTTTGACATAAAGCTCAAGACTGCCATTCTGATCGGAGCTGTATGCTATTGACTTACCATCAGGAGATATTGCGGGAAATCCATCAAGGCCAGGTGAA
>JGI12686J13345_100111_pt1 | contig 11420 bp, 9 predicted proteins | sample TexAe_OM2H0_O2_FD_13345 | JGI IMG/M metagenome (IMG submission 13345) | reverse complement strand
CCACGGTCGCGCCTTCTTTAAACCACGACTCCTTCTGAAAAACATTCGCATTCAGCAAAAGATACTTCTCTTTTTCTGAGGCAATTACCCAACCACCGGCCTCAGCAGTCTTTTGGAGTTTCCCCCGTATGGTTATTTCACTGGCATTCGCGTTTACCGTAACCGACAGAACAATTGCCAGTAATGAAATTAGCAACACTATTCGTTTCATATCAGCTCCTTATCCTAAATCACTCATCGGCCGGGAGAGTGAAAACCGCCGCACAGTAAGAACGTTATGACAGTTTGATTCTTGCTTGCGGTGGCACTCCATTTGTGACTTCGTTGGTTGAGCAAAACGTGTTTTGTTACCATTCATTAAATGCAATCATTCGATACTGAGCCTGAACAACCCCCAACCAATGACGCCGCGCAAAGTATAAGCGTCGCCAGTATTACCGAACTAGGTTCGGGTAGTTGCGTTCTCGCTGAACTTCCGGACGGCCGGGAGTTAGCGGTATTCAATGTAAGTGGCGAATATTATGCCATTGACAACTCTTGTCCTCATCGCGGGGCTTCTCTCGCCGATGGAAGGGTATGTGACTACGTGGTTGAGTGTGCTTGGCATGGCTGGGAATTCGACCTACGCACGGGCGAATGTTTGACGGTGACTGAACGTATCAAGACTTATGAAGTGCAAGTGGAGGACGGCATCGTCAGAGTGATTATCTAGTAGCGGTGGTGGCATAAAAAACAATCATTGGTCATATATCATTTGAAATTTATCAATTGTCATTTGCGGCCAAAGACTATAGATAAACACCTAAGAGTCCAATTCCCAAGCTCCTCCAAGTCCCCAGCCCCAAGCCCAAAGACCCAATTGATAATTGATAAATTTCAAATGATATATGACCAATGATTCTTACTCTTCAAAGCTGCGTCCCACCTTCCTTGATATTCTGACCTGTAGCAAATCCTCATAGAACCTCTTCGCTAAAACCGCGTAACCGGCCCTCGTGAGATGGACCTTGTCAGGTTGCGCCAGACCTCGAGTCACCCATCGATTCATTGAGCCCGATCCGCCCATTGCCTGGAACGCACTCCAGAACGCAGCGTTATTCGACAAAGCCACGCGTCGTTGCAAGTTGGTTATCGTTTGTAATCTTCCCCGAACAAACACGTCAGAGCGATCGGGTGGCGCAAAAAAGAGAATCGAAGCACCAGGCGCTGCTTTTCGAAGGCGCTTTACAATTTGGATCAAGTCCTCTGTATACGAAGCTGCTGTCCAGTCGCGGTCGGTAAGTTCATTGGTTCCATACGCGATTATGATCAGATCAGGAGCACGTAATTTGACGGCCTGTTCGAAGGCTTTCTCGTTCCACGACAATATTCGATTTGCTTTTGCACCGTTGATACCAAACACGTCGTACACAATCCCAGGCGATATGTTTTCGGCAACTATTCCAAGAAGTCGGACTTTGCCTGTATCAAGAGTCCGGAGCTCAAGTCGATGAAAACCAACCTGCGGGAGATCAAGGTTTACAGAATCAAGCTGAGGCACGGTCGATTCTGTCGAAATGGGGTGGTCAAGAACATCTGCCCCATCCACCGTAATACTTATTTTCCCCGCGCCTGGTTGGCGTGCGAAATACACCTCGAAATGATTGCAGTTTGCAGCTAACCAGGCTCGTTCACCCGGCCGAGTTGTCATTAGGTTTATACCTGACGGGCCATAGATCCTGTCGAGTGAGTAACGGCCACCAATCCCTTCGATTACCCAACCTTCTGTTGCACCTGTACTGACGCCCTGTCGACGTGTGGACATGGGGTTTCGAGGCACAATGTATCCTGGTCCACCATCATCAAAGTCAGATTGAAATCTTTCGCGAATGGCCCGCGTCAAAACGTCCGCTGCGACGTGTGAGTCACCAAAGTGCATGATGCGAACCGGCTCGAGTCGACGACCGCTCTTAATCTGGTCCAGTGCTTCGAAGAACTTCGACAAAGCCGCTGAATTTTCTACCTGTGATGTTTGCGCCGACTTAATTTGGCCATTAAGGTTGGTTGCGAACCCTGGCAGCAAGGTTATTAGTATCGTAGCGACAAGAGCTGATCCAGCATTCATCCCTCATAAATCGCAGCGCGAGAGGCTTCCGGTCAACCGTGCTTGCCACAGTAATACCCCTGTGAGAGCATACGTTCTCGCGTCCTATTCCGTTGTTGAGATGGTCAAAAGATGACAACACCCTCAACCCGAACAGCCAGTCACGTATCCAAAAAAGCGAATTCGTTTACCGAGTCGGTGATCCGCGAAATGACTCGTGAGGCGATGAAGTATGGTGCTGTAAATCTGTCACAAGGGTTCCCTGATTTCGCCGCTCCCGCCGATATTAAGCAAAAGGCGATGCAGGCGATTGCCGACGATGTCAATCAGTACGCAATCACCTGGGGGTCCAAGGATTTCCGGGATGCAATTTCTCGGAAGACAAAGTGGTACCTGGGACTCGATGTAGATCCTGAAACTGAAATCACCGTCACCTGCGGTTCGACCGAAGGAATGATCGCCGCGATGATGGCGACCGTCGATCCGGGTGAAGAGGTGGTGGTTTTCGAACCCTATTACGAGAATTATGCACCCGACGCGATTCTCTCCGATGCGCGCCCGCGTCACGTTCCGTTGCGCGCTCCGGATTGGAGTTTCGATCGCGACGAGTTGCGCGCGGCATTCAGCGACAAAACAAAAGCCATCATCGTTTGCAATCCAAACAATCCGACCGGAAAAGTCTTCACGCGGGATGAGATGGAGTTCATCGCTCAACTCTGCCAGGAGTTTGACGCGCTATGTTTTACTGACGAGATCTACGAACACATCATCTACCCACGAACCGGGGCAAATATCCAACACATCTCGATGGCCCAAATTGATGGAATGAGGCAAAGAACGGTCGTCGTCAACTCGATGTCCAAAACATACTCTGTGACTGGTTGGCGGGTTGGATACTGTATTGCACCACCTGAAATTACGAGTGGCATACGCAAGGTCCATGACTTTCTTACAGTTGGTGCCGCGGCTCCTCTGCAAACAGCAGGTGCTTATGCGTTGTCATTACCGCCCATCTATTACGAAGCGCTGCAGAATGAGTATCGCACTCGACGCGACGCATTGCTTCCGGTTCTGCAAGAGAATGGCTTCAAGACTTTTGTGCCGGATGGCGCTTACTACATCATGACCGACATTTCTGACTTTGGATTTTCGAATGACGTTGAGTTTACTCGTCATCTAATTCGAGAGGTCGGTGTTGCGTGTGTTCCAGGCTCGAGCTTTTATAGCGTTAGACAAAGAGGCGAACAGCAAGTGCGTTTTTGTTTCTGTAAGAGTGATGAAACACTCAACCGGGCAGCAGAACGACTTGCTAAGCTTCGAGCCCGAGTTTGAATTTCAATCCCCAAATCGCCTCATGTGAGGCTTCTCTAAAAAACTGCATACCTTTGATTGCTATGACTTCAAGGCAAATTCTGCTCTCGAGTCTATGTGTTCTTGTGTTGGTCTTCTCGAGCAACGCACAACAGATGGCCGATCCGGAGTTCAATGTTTCAGTCGCGAATCCCGTCTACTCCAAGAATGGACCACGTGTGATGTTTGATGAAGCGCACAACAACTTTCACACCGCTGACGGTCGCTACAAGCCATTCGTGGATCTAATAATGAACGATGGGTACCGAGTCGTTCGCAACCGGAAGCCGTTTACAAAAGCAGGTCTCGACACGTTCAAAGTCCTCGTCATTGCTAATGCGCTTGGTGCGGAAGAGATGGACGACGAGGGCGCGAATAAAACGGCCTTCACAGATGAGGAGTGTCAGGTAGTTCACGATTGGGTTAAAGACGGCGGCTCATTGCTTTTGATTGCTGACCACGCGCCATTTGGTGGTGCAGCACAGAACCTGGCAAAAGCGTTTGGGGTCGAGATGGCTGACGCATTCACAAGCGATCCCGAACACTCGTTGACTGGACAGCCAAGCTTCATAATCTTCTCGCGTGAAAACAAACTCCTCGGTGAGCACACGATCACTGAAGGCCGTGGAAGCGCCGAACGAATCAACAAAGTAATGAGCTTCACTGGTCAATCATTGAAAGGACCAACCGACAGCGTCAGTATTCTCAAACTCTCAGACTCCGCAAGGGACGTGGCCGATCGTGAGGGAACTACTTCGACATCGGCTGCTGGCCGATCTCAAGCGATCGCCTTGAAATTGGGTAAGGGCCGAGTTTTGGTTCAAGGAGAAGCCGCCATGCTCTCTGCCCAGATATCTGGCCAGGAAAAATTCCAGATGGGTATGAACGTGCCTGGCACTGATAACAAGCAGTATGCGCTAAACATCATGCATTGGCTGTCGGACGCCTTGAAATAGTCTCAGGTCTGCGAAGTGCTGGAAAATGTGGGATGCAAAGAGACAGTTGGTATGGATTGTAGGTGGCGTGATTCTTGGGACCTGGGTTGCTTTTTCTGACTCACACCTCGAAGACGGAACTTTTGTCCCGCGTTTTTTCATCTTCATGGAGACAATGGTGCTACTGATAATTGGTGGGCTGTTCTATTTGTACTCGAGAAGGAGATAGCATTGTCCGACAAGGTTTAGCTTGTCGTTCAACTTTAGTACGAATTGCCACTTGACAGAGTCTTACCGGCCATTCCGACAAACTAAAGTTTGTCGGACATTTAGTTAGGTTGTTGCATAGATTTGGCGCGGATGGTGATGCCTTGGTTGCCCAGGACGAGCAAACTTCTTGCCTGCCCGAAAGGCGCGCTCGACGGAACATAAGATAGGACGTAGCGATTCTTTCGCAGCTCATCGCAAATGCCTTTAGCTGCGTCTGATGGTTGATCTATCGAGTAAATCTGCCCGCCAGTGCCTTCAGCCAATTTATCAATCACAACTTTTGGTTTAGGCACGTCACGTCGAATTGCACCACGCGTGCGGTCGATAGCCTGTACCGCGTAGACCATGATGTTTTCTGACTGCAACTCCGCCAGCGTCTGTTCGAACGTTGCTTTGCTACCTCGATCGAGCCCATCGCTAATCACAATGATGATTCGCTTTTGTCCCGTGAGTGGACGCAGTGCTTCCTCAACTACTGCTTTAATTGCGTCGAACAAGTGAGGCTGACCCTTCTTGCGGAACAACTTCAACGACGATTCGATCGATTTTGCATCGTCAGTCCAATCTGAAACGATCTCGGCTTGCTCGTCGTACCCGACAATCAACAACTTATCGCCCTCGAAAATTTCGTAGGCAAACTCTCGCGCTGCTGCTTCAAGCTTGTCCACGTCGGCGCGGATACTGAGTGAGTTATCGACCAAAAGTACGATACGGGCCGGTGAGGGATCGATGGTGAAATTCCTTATTGATTGTTCGACTCCGTTGTCGTAAACGGAAACTTCTTTGCTGGTGATCGGAGTGGGACGATTATCCTCACGCTTTGCGACCACGCCAACAGACACACCACCTCCACTGGTGGCATTTGGTCTAACACCAGACTGCGCGAACACCGAAAGGGCAATTGATCCGGAAAGGAGAACCACACACACAACGGTGGCGTTCAGCCTTCGCGAGAGATTTGCTGAGGCACTTAGCACCCGCATGATCTGACACCGGCTACGACTTCAGTCGCCGCTTGAAGCTTTGGAGGGTGAAGTCTTGTCGGAAGCTTTCTTAGCAGGGGAACTCTCTTTACTCTTCTTTTCTGATTTCTTCTCTGCCGCAGGTTCGGATTCCGCTCTGTCAGCTTTAGTTGCCTTTGAGGCGTAGTCGGTAACGTACCAGCCCGATCCCTTAAACTGTATAGCTGGAGCGGATATCATGCGCTCAAGCTTTCCGCCACACTTCTTACACTTCGTGGGCGCCTTATCGCTTACCTTCTGGAATACTTCACTTCGGGTTTTGCACTTCTGGCACTCATATTCGTAAATGGGCATTTAATCAAGTCTACTCCTTCTATCACTAGGAATTATACGGGCCAGCTGAACAGCGGTGCAATCTGAAGCATTGGGGCTCCGAGCCTTTGACGTTAGACCGGATCATTGCTCATTGGTCATTTGACATTTCTCAATTGTCATATGGGGACTTTTGGTCTTTGAATTTGGGTTTTTGGACTTTTGAAGTTTGAAGACCACAGCCCAAAATTACAAAGACCAAATTTCTAATACCAAATACCCGTGACGAAACGCCCAGATGACAATTGAGAAGTGTCAAATGACCAATGACCAATGATCCGATCCAAGCTTTGCAACTTACATCGGCCTTCGACTATGATCAGCCCCACACAGAGCAGAGTTCACTCTCCAGCCGCCTGTGTTGGATGAAATGTCTGAAAGCGCCCAATCTCTTTCGTTAGAACGCAAGATCAAGATGCACGAAGCTCGTGAGGGGATTATTAATCGCCTCGCGATGACTTTGCCGAGCACTATCAATCTCGATCGTTTCCTCAACGTCATTGTCTCTGAATTGGGGCGGATGATGAACGTCGATCGCTGCGACGTTATTCAGCTGACTTCAGCCAGCGAGTTGCGCATTAGTCATGAATGGCGCGCCTCAAGTGATGTTCCTTCGAGTCTGGGCACAGTAATTCCGCTCGACCTCAAGCAACTCTCAGAGCATGTCGACATTAGAAAACCGATTCGCTTTAACGATACGTCTGCAACAGGATTGGACCAAAAGGTACGATTCCTTGCTGCGAGTCTCGGCACTCGTTCACTCCTCGTAGTTCCGGTAACTCTCGGGAACGACGTTTTGGGATTAGTTGGACTGCATACCACGCGAACGCCGCGCGAATGGCTCGACGATGAAGTTTCTTTTCTGCAATCGATTGCAGGTCAGATCGCAGTTGGCTATCAGTACACGAGGTTGTTTACTGATAAGGAGCGTGAGGCCGAGACCAAACGCGCGCTACTCTCGATTGCGAATGCCCTAAACGCGCGTTCAGACTTTCGTGAAGTTTCGTCGCTGGTTCTTGAACGAGCGATTGCTCTTGTGGGAGCTGATTACTCAGCTCTTGGAGTACTCGATCCAAACGCCAGTCGAATAACTCTTGCCGCCTTCAAAGCGGCGCCCGATGCCGCCATAGATTCGGTTCAGGGTTTATTCGAGGCTCACGGAAAATCCCTGGATGTAACTGCTTTTCCGGCAATGGTTGAAGTTCTAGCGCAGGGCAAAACCTTGCGTTTGATCGAAACTGATCTGCCCTTTCCGATCCGGCTAATGTTCAACTCGGTGCTCGGAGGTAGAGCCGCACTAGTAGCGCCCGTGCGCGTTGGAGGTCAAACTTTTGGATTGTTGGGACTCGTTTGGAGTGAGGCTCGCGAAGGTTTCCAGGACCATGAGGTGGCTCTGGTTGAAGGAATTGCTGACCAAATAGGTACGGCACTCGAGCGCGATCAGTTGTCGGCGGAAATCATGCATCTTCGTAGTGCGCTTCACGAGCGCTATGGCGAAGACCGGATCATCGGACAAACTTCCGCCATCCGCAGGGCCATTGAATTGGCGTTGAGTGTGGCCGACACACAAACAACCGTTCTTATCGAAGGAGAGTCTGGAACGGGTAAAGAGCTCCTTGCGAATTTGATTCATTTTAACTCCGGGCGCGAAGATCAACCCTACGTCAAGCTAAATTGTGGGGCGATTCCGGAGACATTGCTTGAGTCAGAACTCTTCGGACATGAGAAGGGCGCCTTCACCGATGCGCGTGCATTGCGACGCGGCAGATTCGAAGAAGCTGATGGCGGAACTTTGTTTCTTGACGAAGTTGGCGAGATGAGTTTGTCAGCTCAGGTAAGATTGTTGCGGGTTTTGCAGGACGGAGAATTTACTCGAGTTGGTGGCAGTGAAGTCATCAAGACAGATGTTCGAGTTGTTGCTGCGTCGAATGTTGACCTGAAGCGTGCGGTTGAACTGGGGAGTTTCAGACAAGATCTTTTTTACCGCTTGTCGGTCTTTCCCATAACTTTGCCGCCTTTGCGAGATCGTCCGGAAGATATTCACCCTTTGGTCATTCATTTCATCGAACACTACAAACAAAAGACCGGTCGATTTATTTCAGGGATTTCGAAGGACGCCCTGCAGGCATTAATAACGTATGAGTGGCACGGCAATGTACGTGAACTCGAGAATGCAGTTGAGCGAGCTGTGATCATAGCTTCCGGTAGACAGATCGAACTGGACGACCTGCCCGAAGCTATTACAAAGATTGCGTTGCAGGAACGTGACCGGATCAAAGTCGAGCGTGCCAAGGCGGCAAGTGAAGGTCGCACCGCTACGTTTGAGGTGACTGTTCCTTCGTCGATGGAGGAGATCGAACGTCAGGCAATTGAGGCTACGCTTGATTACACGCGTGGCGACAAATCCCACGCAGCTCGGGCTCTTGGAATTGGGCGCAAAACTTTGTACCGGAAGTTGGAGCAGTACAACGGCGGCCCGGGCGAAGAGAAAAATCATTGATCATTGGTCATTGGAAATTCGTCAATTGTCATTTTGTCTTTGGTTTTTGAGCTGTGGACTTAGGGCTGAACCTCAAAGACCAAAAACCTAAGACCAAAGACCCAAATGACAATTGATAAATGTCCAATGACCAATGACCAATGATTTCCGCTCCTCTGGCTACTCTCCACCCCTGGACCATCCCTCCTTCTTATTGCCGACGCTCTCAACCATTTGCTATAGTCCAAAGTTGAAATAATTCCCTCGTAAATCTTACGAAACCAGCGAAGTAATGGTGCTTCGCTTTCAATGAAAGGATCCTCGAAATGGGATACGACGATTTTCGGAGAGATAGTGGCGATAACATCTCTACTCGCTTGACCTATTTGTTAATCGGTGGCGGTATCGGCGCAGTTTTAGCCTTATTGTTTGCACCGAAGTCAGGTCAGGAACTGCGGGGCGACATCGCCGATGCTACGCGGAAGGGTATCGATCGTTCGCGTGAGGCAGCCCAGCAGTTAGGAGATCGCGCCGGTGAGTACTACGAATCCACCCGCGAACGCGCCTCCGAACTCTACTCTCAGGCAGCTGAAAAAGTTGGTGAAGCGGCCCAAACGGCTCGCGAAGCCGCGCAACGACAAACCGGCACCGTGGCAGCAGCAATTGAAGCTGGCAAGAAGGCATATCAGGAAGAAAAGCGAAAAACTGAAATGTCAGGCCGCATTGAAGCTGCACCCAACTATGGAGAGAAAGCAAACTAAGACGCTAGAAACTGTCAAATGAGTCTGCTCGCTTTCCTACAAATAAGACCAAACGATCCGCTCTTCTGGATTATGGTCATCATTGCCTTGTCGTTCGTTGTGATTGCGATCGCAATGGTTGCAATCGCAGTCTTCGTCAACCGTGCGGTACGTTCTGTCAGTCGCATGGAAGAGAAAATGGAGCCGCTTGTTGAACGCGTTACGTTGATAAGCGAGCAGGGCAAACAGATCGCAATCCAGGGTAAGTTGATTGCCGAGCAGTTCAACGCCGTCTCGGGCCATTTGTCCACAGCGACGATGCACCTCTCGGATTCGCTGGCGATCATCAAGAGCGAGGTCGTTGAGTTGAAGGCGTTAGTCAGTGATACGGCTGTCGAGGCACGCGATAAGGTAGAACTGGTCAGTCGTACGATCGACCGAACTAACGCTCAGGTTGTGCTAACTACCGATTTCATACAATCGAAGGTTATCGAGCCAGCGCGCGAGCTGGCTGCGATTATGGCGGGCTTCCGGCGCGGCCTCGAAGTTCTGGTGGCCCCGATTCCGAAGCCCATTAATCAAACCTACGCTGAGGATGAAATGTTTATCGGTTAGCTAAATCTGAAAAGCGGATTTCACGGACCCGAGCCATAACATCCAAAGCGGAGATGGTTCGGGTTTTAGATTTTAAGGCGCGGAGCTCTCAGATCTGAGATCTCAGATTTCAAACCAAAGCCTAAAGCCAAAAGCCAAAAGTCAAAGACCTAAAACCAGAGACTGACGCCAAAACAGAATGACGCCCCTAACGCCTCAAAGCCATTTCTTACATCCTTTGTTAATATTACTTTTCTATGTCTACTGAAACCCCACTCGACCTTAAGAAAACAGTAAACCTGCCTAAGACCGGGTTTTCACAAAAAGCAAACCTGACTCAAGGCGAGCCGGCCCGGTTGAAAAAGTGGTCTGAAATTGACCTCTATCAACTGATCCGCCGCGCTCGCGCAGGGGCTCCAAAGTTCATCCTTCATGACGGACCTCCATACGCCAATGCCGACATCCATCTCGGCACGGCGATGAACAAGATTCTGAAGGATTTCATCGTTAAATCGCGGACAATGATGGGCTTTGACGCTCCGTATGTCCCGGGCTACGACTGCCACGGTTTGCCGATCGAACAGCACCTCGAAAAGGCGCTTGAGGAAAAGGGCAAGAAGAAAAGCGATCTCAGCGTCGAGAGTTTTCGTCGAGCTTGCCGCCAACATGCCGAGAACGCCTTGAAGGGGCAAACTCGAGACTTCAAACGTCTGGGCATTTTAGGTGAATGGGACAAACCGTATCTGACAATGTCGAACCACTATGAAGCGGAAACAGCTCGGATGTTTGGCCGTTTCGTAGAACGGGGTTACGTCTATAAAGGCGCGCGTCCTGTTTACTGGTGCCTGAAGGATCAAACTGCACTTGCGGAAGCGGAGGTTGAGTATTACCAACACACGAGCCCTTCTGTTTATGTCAAGTTTCCCTTACGGACGGATCCGGCTGAGATCGACCCGGCACTCGCAGGACGAAAGGTCTTTGTAATTATTTGGACCACAACACCGTGGACCTTGCCAGCGAACCTGGGAATAGCAGTTCACCCGGACTTCGAGTACTCAGCGTTCGAACACAAAGACGAAGTCTATATCGTCGCGAGTGACTTAGTTGAAGCTGTCGCAGCTAAATGCGATTTAAGCGAACGTGACGCTGACGGACAAAGAATTCCAGCAGTGGTCCTGGCACGCTTTCCCGGGTCAAGACTTGATCGGATGGAGTGTGGTCACGCATGGCTTGATAGGCCATCGCTGCTGATGGTTGGTGAACACGTTACTCTCGGCGGTGAAGCTGACGCTGAAACGGAGCTCGACGTAAGTGAGGCTCATAAAAAGTCAGACAGCAAAGCAGGCACTGGTTGCGTTCACACGGCTCCTGGTCACGGACACGATGACTTTGTGATCGGCAAACGTTACGGGCTGGAGATTTACTGTCCGGTCGATAATGCGGGTCGCTTCACTCCTGAGGTTGAACGATTTGCCGGGCAACGAGTGTTTGATGCAAATGATAAGATCGTCGAGTTTATGAAAGAGCAAGGAGTGCTGCTCTTCTCAGAGAAATACGAACACCGATACCCGCATTGTTGGCGTTGTAAAAATCCCGTCATCTTCCGAGCCACACCACAATGGTTCATATCCATGG
>JGI12686J13345_100096_pt1 | contig 11808 bp, 2 predicted proteins | sample TexAe_OM2H0_O2_FD_13345 | JGI IMG/M metagenome (IMG submission 13345) | reverse complement strand
CCCCCTGAGCCTTAGGGGAGGGAGGGCGGCGAAAGCAGCTCGCCTTGTTTTTATTAATAAAAATAAAGAAGCAGCCCTCCCTGACCGGGTCCAGGTTTAGCAGGACCAGCCCCCGCTGCGCCGCTCCCTTAGGTCAAGGAAACGCATAGCGGTAGCAGCAGCCTGCTTAAGCGAGGGGTGGCTACGGTTCCTTTGGGAAGGGGGGAGGCTTGTTTTTAATTTAAGGCGCAAGCGAAAGGCGCAAGCGAAAGGTAGGCTATGCCTCGCCTGCTTTGCTACCCTCCCCTAAGGGAAGGGTTGCAAAGCAGGGGCGGAAGATAAGTTTAAGAATGTTGGGGCTGCTGTTTTTTTAAGTATCCTTATCATTGTGATTAACCACCCCCTGCTTTGCTACCCTCCCCTAAGGGAAGGGAAAGGGTTGGTCAGCTCCGTAGCCGTGCGCTGAATCTACTTAGTTCCTCTACCCCACTAGCTTTAGCAACCCGTTTGGATCCAAATGATTTTTAAATAGCGGTAGGGGATGCCTCCCTCCAGCTACGCAGCCAGGCGCTTGTATAAAAAGACGAGTGCTGGAGGCAAACCCACCTATCTTTACCTCACCCCCTTCGGCCCTTCTGGCTAAAAACTAAATAGTTAAAAAGTAAAAAGGGGAAGAGGCTGCCTCCAGCTACGCAGGACCCTGCGGGCAGGGTTGATATTTAAACGGGTAGGGAGGACTGCCTAATCCACTGCTAATGCGCACGGGTTATTAATCCCTCTCTCGCTTTGGCGCTTGTTTTTAAGCGGAGCAGCAGCCATACTTCTGGTAAAACCGGTCCCTTCTACTGCGGTTGCTGGCTATGCCTCACTATAACCCCATGGAGGTGAGAGTTGGGGTTGCTGGCCTGCTGCTACGCCGCTGGCCTGCTCTTTTGACCCAAGCCAACCTTCCGTCTTTTATTTGAAATAAAGTGCCGCTCCTTGCTTTAGCAGGATAAAAAGAAAAGGGATCGTAGCAACTAGCAAACCTGTTTTTTTTTACAATATTTTATCAACCCCTCTTAAAATGCACAGCAGCCAGGTGGTCGGGTGATTGTAGGGGCGAACCCAGAAGCAGCAGGCCTCCTAGGCAAGGTAGAGGAAGGTGGGTCTTTTATTTTTTTTTAAGTGACGGGCAGCCCTGCCTATCGGGGCAAGCTATTTATTTTTAAAGTGCAGCTGATTTCGCCGCCGTTAGGTAGGCTATGCCCTACCTGCCCTACTAGGCGAAGCATTGGCCTGGTTGGAAGCAGCAGCCTTCCCTCTTGATATTAATAAGAGGCACGGGTTTGCTTCTTTTCTTATCTTTTGAACAAGGCAAAGGGAAGCAGCTCCACCCCTCCCTCGCAACCCTGAAAGGGAGGTACCATGCCTCCCCTCTTGCGGCACCTGCGCTTTTTAAATTTTAATTAACAGCGAAACAAAAATCTCGGCTGCTAAGCATCCCTAGTCTGCTGCCGGATCTCGATGAGTTGGAACTGGAACGCAAGAAAGGGGAAGGAGTTGAGGCGGAAAAGTAGAAGACAGAAGGAAAAAATAAGGGAGCACGTGCGATGGAATCCAGAGGCACAAGCTACCCTTTGCCCTCGGTGATTCACAACCCTCCCTCTCCCTTGCTTTAATCAAATAAATAGCTAGGGATGCATAGCAGCCGCCCTCCTGCCTAAGGATCCGCAGCTGGTGTTGGTCCAGCTCTTTTTTTTTTAAAAAAAGTCAAAAGCAGGTCCTACCCCCTGCCTTGGCTGGGTAGCTAAAGCCAGGGGTTGAATACTGTATACCTTGCCTTACGTAGTTGGCCAGCACCTTAAAAACCAAAATAAAAAGGGGAGGAGGATTGAACTAGGTAGCTAGGCAGGATGCTATTTAAAGGGGGGTAGTAGTAGTTAAGCGAGTATGTCGAAATTGGTAGCCGAGTGATTCTTAGGAAATCGTGATCCCTTGATCGTAAGAGTTCGAATCTCTTTACTCGTATATAAGGGTTTGCTTTGCTACCTTACGCTACCTTTGCCCCACCACACCCCACCCTTCCCCTGCCTTGGCGGGATCGCAGGGCAAGGCCTTGCCTTTTATAACAGGGATGCGTAGGTTCGCAGCACCCTCTCCTCTTTCGCTGCCTGTACTGTGTAATGTTTACCATAATTCCTTAACTTGTCTCCCTTTTTTACCCAAAGGGCTTGCCGGTAAGATAAACACAATCTAACTTAGACCTCTGCTAAATTTAAATAGGGCTCCCTAGCATATCTAGGTCTAGGAGCGCGTGGTCGCCTTGCCTGTTCTTAAAAACTGGCTGGCAGCAGTTTATTTTTTTAAAACAACAGGCTTCTTTTCTTTTAATCGACCCTTTATCAAAAGTAAAAAGAAGCTTAGCCACCTCTCCCTCCCCTCGCGCTTTATTATATTGTAAAAAGGCAAGGTGGGGGAAGGAGCGGGCACTTTTAATTTAAATTAATCAAAGGCCAAAAAGGGATGCGAACCAAAGCAACCTTTACCTCGGCGAGCGAAGCAGGTAGCTACAGTTGCTTCTTTCCCTCTTTTTTTAAATGCATAGCATTTTTATCAAAAGTAAAAAAGGCATAGACGCCCCTGCCTTGGGGTTTTCAAAAAAGGGGGAGATAGTTGAAGGGTTAGCAGCCTGCGACAGGTGCTGCTTATCAGGCCTTTTGATTTTACCGCCTAACCGTCACAAAAACCAAAGCAGCAGGCCCCTCCCTTGGCTTTAGCTACCTAAGGGAAGGGGTGCAAAGCAGGGGGTTTAAAAAAAAGAAAAAGGGTCCAGCGTTTATTAATTTAATAGCAACCCCCCAGGTAAACCCGTCCTCTCACCCACCAATGGGTAGGGAGGGGAGGCTAGCCATCCGCTATATTTAGTTTAAAGGTAAAGTAGGGCCCGCTTCGCAGTAAAAATAAAATTGCTGCTCCGCAACCAACTAGTCGGTTTCGCTTGCGCTAGGGAGTAGGGACATGGTAACCCTGGCCAGAAAGGGGAGGCAAGGCCGGTCCCTGTGGTAGCGCATAGCAAAGTAGGGACGCACAGCATCAATGGCCAACTTCGTAGGCGCTACCTTTCCTCTACTGGTTCGCCTGGCTGGGGCGAGGAGGCAGATTTAAAAATAAGCCGCTGCCTACGGGTGGGGAGGGACGCGTAGCAATAACGCTTCGTAAAATCAAAATGAAGGCATAGCCAACGACGAATAAGGGTGAGGCTGGGGAAAAGGAAGAAGTAAACCGGGTAGGGAACGGCGAACACCTGCCTAAGACCCGAAAACGGTTAGGGGGTCTCTCCAGCAACGCACCCCCTTCCCTTAGGTTGCCTACTAAAGTTGGCCAAGGGAGGGGCTTGTAATATAAAAATTAAAAAGCGCAGGCTGCGTAGGTGTAGCAGCAGACCCTACCCTTACGAGAGCTAGGATAGATTAGTCGGCTGGCTATGCCTGCTCATTTATATCTACGTATATAGGAGGTATACGCTCCCTGCCCAACCTACTTTACCTGCGGCAGCGGGCCGGTGGAGGCTATGCCTACCGCCTTGAAAATGAATTTAAAAAATAGTAGTCGCTTGCCTGCCTTGGCTGGGGAGGGTAAGCATACGAAGAAAATAGGCCTCCTCTCCGCCACCGCCTTAATGAAGGGAGGGCTTGAATCGTGATTCTTTTGCTTGATGTCTTTCGCTTGCGCCTTGTAGTATGGCATCTAACGACAAATAGATGTAGAATCATGTGTGAATCTGCAGGGAAAATTAGAAAAGGTCACGTATAAAAATATAACGTATAAGGACCTATAGCTAGCGGGTATAGACAGTACTATTCACTTACTAATACTGTAGTTATAAACCATGTGCTTATATACCTATTTTCCTTTTATCTGGTTCGCTACCCACCCCTTAAAAGGAAAGGGTAAAAGGGCAAGGGAGGGAAACGGAGGATGGCGGTCTTAAAAAAAAAAACAGTTAAAAAAATAAACAGGGCCTTAAAAAAAACTACGGACTGCCCTACCCAGGCGAGCGGAGCAGGTGCTTAAAAAAAAATAAGCAGCAGCGGCAGCTGCTAAAGCCGGAGGGTTGTATGCCTGGTTCGCCGGACCCTATGCGTAACCGGCTTGCGCGACCCCCTTGCGCCGCGCGCTTGCGCTGCGCCTCGCGCTGCGCCTACCCTTGGGTAATCAACTGGCGGTGGGAAAGGCTGTGGAAATTATATATACTGCTCCATGTTTTTACTGCGAAGCGGGCCCTGCTAACGAATGTTCATATCCTTACCCAGCCAAGGCAGGTGGGGGTATTACACGAGCGTTTGTTAGTGTCAAGGTCATAAATTTACCCTTCCCTACCCAAGCTCTGGTTCGCTTTTTTGGTTTTTACGCAGTTGGCTTGGCCTACTAATATTGGCCAGGCCGGCAACCCGAGCTCAGCTACTTTCCCTCTTTTTTATGCAATCGTATAGCGGGCCAATGCACCAGCCCTACCCCTTTTAAAAAATTAAACAAAAAGGCAAGCGAGGGCCCCTTCGGAAAAAATATAAAACAAAAAAGGGGCGGATCGCAAGCGAAAGTCATAGGGGAGGGCTGGTGCATTGGCCCCTATGGGAGGGAGCGAAGCATCTGCTTACCCTGCCCTGGCAGCTAGGCTAGCTTTTGGTTTAGTTCTGTTTCCACCCCCTGCTTTGCTGGTGGGGGTGCCTTGCCAATATAATCGAAGGGCTGCCTTGCCTTTTAATTCCAAAAGGCTGCCTTATAACTGGCCCTGGAAACCTCCCTGGTCTTTAAAATTCAAAACGCAACCCTCCCCTGGCCAACTTTAGTAGGCAACCTAAGGGAAAGGGAGGGCTTGCTATAGCTACACTCCCCTTTTTTTATAAAAGTTCGGATCGAAGCAATAAGCTGGGTCAAGCGCTCGCGTAGGAAGGAGAGCGGGAGGGTAACCACCTGCTGCCTACTGCTGGCCCCGATGAGATCACTGCTCTTGGCTCAGCACAGAAAAATAAGCAGCTGCGTACTACGTTCTACATCTTGCGTTCTAGTTCTACGTTCTACGTAAGCACTAATGCCGCCCCTGTTTATCGCTTGCGCCTTTCGCTTGCGCCTTTCGCTTGCGCCTTAAATTCAAGCGCCCCCCTGGCCAACTTTAGTAGGCAACCCTTAGGTAGCTAAAGCCAGGGGAGGCGAGGGTTGCGCCTAAAAAAACAAAATAAAAGGCCTAGGCCAGGAAACGCAGGGGCAAGGGGGGAAAAGGGTAACCACCTGTTGCCTATCACCTCTCCTTTCCTTTTTATATTCTAAAACACGCCTCACTAAGCTTAGGGCTAAAAAAATTAAAAAAGGGGTAAGTATCCGTAGTTAAACAAGCGCCTGGAGGGAAAGCCACCCGCCGAGTAAAGGGCTAGCGAAGCAGGTAGCAATAAAAAAGAAGCAGCAACTACTCGGTCCGCATCAGGCGTTACGGGCGGCTGGGGGGTTGATTCCCTACTGCCTAGCATAAAAAGCTAGGGCGAGGGCTGGCGTTATTAATTAAAAAGGAAAAAAAGAGTGTAGCCGAGGGTAGCTATTGCGGAGTAGCTAGGCTAGGCAAACAGCAGTTAGGGTTGGAAAGCGTAGCAACCCCAGCCAGTCAGGGAGGCATAACCAAGGGTCGTAATAATTTAAGCCTATGATTTAATTGGTTAGAATGGTTTCTTGATGAGAAATCTGTAGAAGTTCAAATCTTCTTGGGCTTATTCTGCAAGTAAGCTTCTGCTTATTTACCTGGAATTACCAGCGTTCAAAACAAAAACAGAGGCGGCGCTTGGTCTTTTATTTTATTTAGGTAGCCTGGCTTCTGGGGCAGTCCCCTACCCCTGTCTTTTAAGCCGGGTTGCAGCCCCTCCCTTAGGGGAGGGCGGGGCTACTCTTCTATGGGATACCATCCCCAACATTGGTAGGCGCAAGCGACTACTATTTTTTAAATACCCCCAGGGCCCTCCGGCACCAAGGCAACCCTTGGTGCCGGAGGCCCCTGGGCTCGAAAAAAATAAAAGAAGGTTGGGCAGGGGGGTTGCTCATAAATAACAATTAAAAGGGGTATAGCAGCTATTAATTTAAAGTGCGTTTAAGTTTAAATAGCATGTTAGTCCATCCTAGCATATGGCCCTGGTCGCAGCCCTGACCATGCCAGCCTATATTATAAAAAGACAGGGGTCGCTTCCCCGGCTGTATAAAAAAAACAAGGCCCTGGTTTCCTGGGCAGGCAGAAGTTGGGGCAGGGACTGAAAAATTAAACAATATTAGGGGAGTTGGTTCGCTTGCAGTAGTAGGGTCTCCCGTTTACCGGTTAACAGGGAGGGCTATGGTACCCTTTATTAAGAGCAAGGAGGTGAGGTTAAGAAGCTACTGTATACTCCCCAGCCATAGGCAGGTTGGGTTGGCCTGGTGACCTGGCAAAGCGAGTACTCCCCAGCCAAGGCAGGGGGTAGGACCTGCTTTTGACTTTTTTTAAAAAAAAAAAGAGCTGGACCAACACCAGCTGCTACATGGTGTGAGTCTGCGCAACCAACCCATTGCTAGTATGAACCGGAGTTTACTTTTTTGTTTTGTTTATTCGCTTGCGCCTTTCGCTTGCGCCTTTCGCTTGCGCCTTTCGCTTGCGCCTTGCTTTTTCTCTCCCCTTTTCTGGCTTAGCCAACCCCTTTAAAATATTGCTGCTGCGACCCCTCCCTGGCTTTAGCAACCTACTAACTTGGGGTGGGGGAGGGAAAGGCTTTGCCTCCAGCAGTTTAAAAGAAAGAAACAGGCGCTTAAACCAAAACTCCCAAAAAACCGGGTAGGGGAAGGCGATAGCTGGTCTAACCCCCGACAACACCTAAGGGCTCGCCACCCCTCCCTGCGCTAACCGAGGGGGGGGGGTTGTTTTATATAAAAATACAAATAGCAGGCTGCGTAGCTGCTGTCTTTAAAAAAAAACAGAGGATTAGGTTTGCAGCTGCTTTAGTGGGTTTCTTTTAACAGGTGCTATATGCCCAAAGATAATAAAGCCAGGGTAGTTTGTCTGTGTTCAAGGCGCAAGCGCAGACGTTATCTATTTATATTTAAATATCTATGATAAAATAATTATATCCATAAGATTAAAGACTAACCTTATTCAAATTAGTGTATTGGTCGCACAAGGTGTATAAATAATTAAACCAAAAGACAACCCTCCTAACGTCTGGGTTGCGTACAAACCTTAGCCCTAAGGCTCGCTTCCCCAGTTATAAAAGAAAAACGAGGGCCTGGTTTTCTGGCCAGGTAGAGAGGGGGTGGAAGGTTTGGGAGGCGGCCGCAATACCTAGCAAAAGGCTACCTAGCTTGCCCCAGCCCTGCCAAGGTCAGCTAAGGCTATCGGCACCTTTCCTCCTCTTAGGCTCCGTATGGTTAGGCAGGGCTAGTCTTTGCACGTAACCTGCTTATTAAGTGCGTAGCACTGCTCCCTTTTATACCAGTACCCATCTCTTTTACGCTGGCCTAGTTCTTTCAGCTCCGCTTAGGGGGTGTAGAATGCTGCTTCACGGCAAAGGGCTGGCCTGCTATGGCTGCCTGGGCTCGGCCTTTTCCTTTAAAGTTAAAGGGCTACGGGCAGCTGGTTCGAGGGTGAGGAAGAAAGGGGTAGCTAACCCACGCCTAGCTTTAGCAACCCCTGCCAAAGCAGGCCAAGCCAACCAACTATCGCTTAGCGGTGGGTAGGGCTGCCAAGCTATGGCAGCAGCTGCTTCCTGTAGGTCCAGCAGCCTTTACGCTCTGGAAGGGGGCGCAGCAGGTCCTACTCGCCGTAATAATATAAGAGGGCTGTTACTTTACCCCTGCGAAGCAGCGAAGCAGCGGCCCTTTAAATTAAAACCGATCGCATAGCGGTAGCAGCGGAAGGGGTCGCTGGGGCAGGGATATAAAGGTTGGCCAGAGAGGGGTTACTAACACCCAGTGCGGGGTTGGGTCGCGACACCACCCCTCCTACCGTACTAGGTATAACAAGCCGCAAGGTAAAGGTGAGGATGCTATGGGTAATCAGCCCTGCCTAAAGATAAAAGGGTGGCCAACCAACCTTTGGTAGGTAGGCGCCAGACTCAACCGGCAGCTGCTAAAGCCGGAGGGAGCACGATAAGTGAGGGCTGACGAAGGAACAGCATGGTGGGCTAGACGTGGCGCTGGGTAGAGAGCGGCACAGCATGTTGGGCTACCTCTGAACTAGTCCCTAGCAGGGAGGCAAGGCTTTCCTTCCGTTTTACCCCTAGGCTGGTACATCTAGCGAAGCTTGCCCACCCCTGCGGTTTAGCAGCCCCGGCCGACCAGCTTTAGCAGGTGGGTGGCATTGGCGGGAAAGGACGTGACAGCTGGCATAGGAGCCTCTCCCTTACGCGAGCGACGCAATTTGTATTTTTATATAAAAGCGAGGCTGTTTTTAATTAACTGGACCTGCTCTCCCCTTTACTGGCCAAGGTTTGCTGTTGGCGTTCCCAGCCGCCCTACTTTCCTTTGCGGAAACACCCCACCCTCTGCGGAACCGCCTTGCGCAGGATAGGTGGGCAGTCAGGGGGGGGTCGGAATCAAACAAAGTATAAACGCTGGACCCTTTGTTTTAGGCAGCGAAGAAAGAAGAAGAAGCAGCACCAGCCGCTGGCTGCAATCCCCAGCCAAGGCAGGGGCGTCTATGCCCCTTTTAGCTAAAACAAGCCCCCGCCCCTACTTTTTAAAGCAAAATAGCGGTAGTCGGTTGGCTATGCTATAAGGAGGGGGAGGGAAAGAAGCAGCTGTAGCTACCTGCTTCGCTCGCCGAGGTAAGGCTTGCTTTGGTTCGCATCCCTGTTTATTCCCTTGTTTTATTTATTTTTTAAAACTCACAAATCAAATAAGCAAACCCACGCCTCCTAGATATAGCCCTAGTTATACCGGTCCGGGGGGGGGGTGGGCAGAGGGCCAAAATGGAAGGATAGTCTACCGCACCGAAAGGTCAACCAGGCTAAGGGTTCGACCAGAAGGTAGGGAAGGTCTCAATACAGTCATCTAAAAAGGTTTGCTAAATTATTAATAGCGCAAGAGCCTAAATATTAATTCACTATCTTGTTCTACGTACGTAGGGCAGAGCGCTGTCTTATATTTCGTTACAGTATACATTATGTATACGTAAATACAGTACCTACTCTTATACAGCCCCTGTAGGGGAGGGGGCTGTTACAGACCTTATCATCTTATTGGATTGGCGGGGTTTTATATACCTTCTTAAAACTCAGGTATTTACCCCTGCTCTTTGTTTTAACGCAACCCTTCGCTAAAAAAAATATATTATTTAATCGCTTCCTGCGCGAGGCGGTATAGCATCGGACAGCAGATAAAGGTAAACCCTTCGCTTCTGCTTGAATACCAGTAGCGCACGGGAACGGGAGGCTAGCACCTAAACAAAAAGGGGTAGCTTATTTAGGTGAAGAAGTAGCCAAGCCCTCTGCTTCTTGCTTTTAAATTAACCACGCATCAGCAGCCTACCTCTCTGGCCAAGGTCCGCAGTTGGCGTAGCCAGCAACCCCGGGCCGATTTTATTTTTAAAAAATATTATCAAGCCCCCCCCCTCGGTTAGCGCAGGGAGGGGTTTACTTTTGATAAAATAAATTCAAAAAAAAACGGAGGGAGATAGGCAACCTTTGCCTGTTTGGAAGAAAAAGAGGCGTGGGTTTGCTTCTATATAAAATTAAAGTAGGGCTGGCCGGGTTTAACCAGCCCGGCCAGCGCAGGGATGCGAACCAAAGCAGCCCTTACCTAGGCGAGCGAAGCAGGAAGCGACGGCTGCTTTTAATTACAATCCCTTGCCCAGGTTTACTTTTTATAGGCGGAGTTTTTTAAAAGACCCACCACCCCCTCCCTTGTCATAGTCACCCTAAGGGAAGGTTGCTAAAGCCAGGGTGGGGGGAAGAGAGGCAGTGGCACCATTGTTTGGACAACAAAGGCTAAGACCTAGATAAAGCGGTATAGCATAAATAATATTGTAGGCGAATATAAATGATAAGTAGAAGAGTGCAAATTATAAATTCACTAAAAAGAAATGAGATTTTTAAAATCTAATCCTATTTTTAGTTTATTAAATAGTTATTTAATAGATTCGCCTCAACCAGCTAATATTTCCTACATGTGAAACTTTGGGAGTTTATTAGGTATTTGTTTATTAATTCAAATTTTAACAGGTGTATTTCTAGCAATGCACTATACGCCTAATGTAGATTTAGCTTTTATTAGTGTAGAGCATAAAAATAAATCCTAATGATGTGCTCTTAAAACCTCGCTATATGCTGGGATCTTCTAAAGCCTATTAGTACTTATACTAAGAAACCTTGATTATTTTTTAAATAAACAAAAACACCAAGGGCTGGCCTGGGCCTGGAGTGGGTCCTGCTTTAAAATCAAAGAGCTGGACCAACACCTCTAGCTCCCGACCACCACCCTAAATATAAGTGAAAATCTATAGGATGTAACAATGAACAATCAGCAGGAAACCAAAGTTTACCTTGTCTTAGACTTGGAAACGAGTAGGCTCCTCAGAGACTACACGCGAGGCATTTAATAGTTCTATTTACCATATTTCTCACTATATCTCCCCCTGCTGCTATGCAACAAACCTAATCCTACCTTGTTTCCTTTGCCCTGTCTGGGTAAGGGTGGTAGGGCGACCAGCCTTCGGTAAGCGGGGAACTTGCCCTAGGGATCGTAGCGACTGGTAGGTAGCCAAGGACAGCAACTCCTTGCCCAGCCATACCCAACCCAGGGAGGTGGGAATGCCTCTCTGGCCAAGGTTAGGTATTGCTGGCTACGCCAACTACCCTGCCTTAGGGTGCGGTAGCTCCTGCTGCCCAAACGCTTCTGTCGCTTGCGCCTTTCGCTTGCGCCTTCAAAAGCCTAGTAGGGCTGCTGCCGCTTGCGCCTTGAATTAAAAAGAGCAACAGCTCCGGGGAGTAGGCCAACAACCCGACCCTGCTGTAGCGAGGGAAAGGGAGGCATACCAGCCCGGGAGCTTATTTTAAAACAGGGCATCCTCCGGCTAGGGACGCATAGCAACCCTGCTAATACTGCAATATTGGCCTAGGCAGGAGCAGGGGTAGGTCCAGGTTCCCAGCGGCTGCGGGCCTACTTTAGTTGGCCGGCCGCAGAACACCAGGGGAGGTGCTGACTCAAGTGCCTTTCTGTACCATCCTTGCTATAGATTAGGCAACCCTACCCTCACCTAGAGTCAGAGGGATGCACAGCATCCCCAGCTACCGCTTATATCCTTTGATAATTCAAAATAAAATAAAACCGACGCAGCTTTTTCTTGCCTGGTACCTGGCCGGCAGCGGCATCCGTTCCCTTTCTTTTATTTAAACCACCCAAGGGATAGCATAGCGGTAGCAGCTGGAGGCCCGGGGCTGGTAAGGTGCAGTTGGTCCAGCAGCCCTACTATGATAATTTAAAAAAAGTAGCGTTGGGCAGCAGGAGCTACCGCCGACCACTGGGCTTGGCAAGGGTAAGGACCAGGGAGGCAAGATAAAGTCGGTAAATAGAATACCCGCAAAAAGGGTAACCGTAAGGGTATTAATTGATGATATAGTCCAAGGTAAGATAACTGAATTTGCACTATACCCTCTTGTATTACGGCTGTGTAATTTATCCGCTCCACCTTAATGGAGGTAGGCGGGAAGCAGCTGCTTTGCATAGCCTTTTGATAATTTTAGTTTTAGTTTTACCCACTACTGAAGTAGGAACCCGTAGGGGAGGGAGGGGAGCCAAACGCAGATCCTTTGATCCTTGGCTGCTGCTACGCACCTTCCCCTC
>JGI12686J13345_100093_pt1 | contig 11869 bp, 7 predicted proteins | sample TexAe_OM2H0_O2_FD_13345 | JGI IMG/M metagenome (IMG submission 13345) | reverse complement strand
AATTTGATTGAGCAGACTTGGAAAGGTGTATATGTCTGCTCACGATCTTCCCGTCGTCCATAAATCAACACCAGTTCCAGCCGAACGAGACTTCCCTAAAATCGATAGGTTTTTCGATACTGCCGAGCATCTTGTCGAGCGATGCGAGGTACTCCTATCCAAAAGTAAACCTGCGGTAGTCAGTTTGTTCCTGCTGGTTCATCTCGTAATTGATTTGGTTGTGCTCCTGATCTTTGTGGTGAGCAAGTGAGAACATCGTGACCGGACATTTACAAGGAGTATGAGGTGATTAACGGAGGGTTGTTGGCTGGGAGGCAGGGACTCGAACCCCGATAGCCAGATCCAGAGTCTGGAGTCCTACCATTGGACGACCTCCCAGCAAGAGGAGTTTGAAATTTACGTATCGAAGCTTAGGTTGTCAACCGACTGGCCCTAAGTCTGTGGCAGCGCGCAAACAACGGTCGATCCAGCATAATGATCTTGAACTCTCTACTTTCAGAGGGCAAAATGGGCGCGCAGTTTGCGGCGTCCCCTCCTGTCTGATAAAGCTAGTTTTGGCCAAAATCTTATTACCGGAGATTCGATGACCGAACACGATGCACCGCTTTCAAACCCGGAGCCGGAAAGTCAATTCGATGAGATCGCTAAGTACCGTCGTAAGCTTGAAGAGACTGCGGATTTGGTGGCCCGTATCCGACATGAGATCAATAACCCTTTAACCGGAGTTCTTGGGCAGGCCCAACTCCTATTACGAGAAGAGCTAAGTGAGAGAGCCAGGAAACGGGCGGTAACCATCGAAGAACTTGCAATCCGAATTAGAGACATCGTGTCTCAACTTAGAGAAGTGCAACGACCCACCGATTGATTGTCGGGGCGTTCCTCCGTGGGCGCCTCCGTTTTTCAGAGCTTCGTAAAATAAAAAGAGCGCCTAATGTGCGCTCTTTGTTTTTAGGGCTTTCTAATTCAAGAATGTGAGCGCCCACACGGGAGGGACGCCCTACAAACTAACGAGTCACTAATTCGGCTTCTTCGTCGACCAGGTAGGGAGTAGACGTCAAAGGTTTCTCATCTGTGTCTTCGGCCAATACTGCTTGAATGATTGGTAGACTCAAACTGTGCTTAGTAGATGTCAACGGCACAGGTTTACCAGCAGCGTAGACCTTGTGGCGGCCGTGTTCTTCGTACCATTCTCCAAGGTTTGCCGTCTTGTGCATGTTCTCGATGATCTGTCTCCAACCCACGCCGGTGTTGTAAGCGCAGAATGAAATCTCACCTTCCTGCGTACCGTAGGGAATAACGCACATTTCAGTGCGACGGAAATCGTAGTTGAAGAGATCCTGGAACCACATTCCTTCGACACACAGTACGCGCCAAACGTCTGAGTCGGCATCCTGCTGCGCCTTCATTCGATCATTACGATCAGAATTGGAATTAGTGGACGACGGTTTGAACAGATTGACGATCTGCGAAATAGGAAAACCTTCAGGTGCCCGCTCGGCGTTGAAGTTTCGCATGATGGCCATACCGAGCTGCGCGTACGAGAGTTTCTTGCCACGTGCAGTATCGGTAATTACTGCCACATCTTTCATAAACTGTTCGTAGTCAAAGAACTCAAACAGCGACTTAAACTCTCCGGTCTTGCGGTTCACAACCTGTAAGGTGAAGATGCCGCAGTTTGGATGACAATTACACGATGACCAACCCCACGGTGCATCAGCACCCTGGAGCATATCCATAACGCTCGTGAACGCTGAATAGGATGACAGCGGAAACCAATCGCGGAGCGGTTGGATCTTTCCGTCAAGTTGATCTTTGAGGTCATGTGTCATGCCCGCGAGTGTGTAGCGCCACTTCGTACGCATCTCATCGGAAATATCTTCATCGCGACCAGTGAATGAAACTGGTTGGAACGCGATGGTTTGGACTTTGTCGATGTTCTTTGCCGCAAACTCAACAATCTGGCCGATCGCGTCGTTATTGATACTGTTGACGATCGTTACTACCAGAGTGACCTTGATGCCAACGCTCGCGAGATTCTCGATCGCGCGTAGCTTTACATCAAACAGGTTACCAACTCCACGATGTTTGTTTTTCTCTTCGCTGACGCCGTCAAACTGTAAGTAGACGCCGTGTTGACCTGCTGCTTTGGCCGCCTTGCAAAACTCGATATCTTCGGCGAAACGGATACCGTTGGTCGCTGCAAGAATGCGATAGAAACCAATCTTTTTAGCGTAGGCAACAGCGTCGAGGTAGTACGGTGAGAGCGTTGGCTCACCGCCCGAGAAGAGAATGATCACCTGGCGGCGGGGCTTAAATGATACTGCCCGATCGAGAATCGCTTTAGTGTCCTCGAAAGTTGGCTCATGAACGTAGCCAACCTGATTCGCATCCATGAAGCACGGGTTGCACATCATGTTGCAGCGATTAGTTAGATCGACAGTTAATACAGCACCGCGTCCGAACTTGATGTTTGATGTGCCGTGATGGTGAACGCCTTTATCTTCAGCGGCACGGAAGTCGCGGCCAAAGAAGAGCGACTCGATCCTTTCCAGAAACGCAGGATCGGTCGACATCACGTCTACAAACTCACCGTGCTTGGGACAGGTCTTTTTCATAACTACCTGTCCATTGTCCTCAACGATCTGGGCTTTGATTTCGCCTGGATGCTCATTCATCAAAGTCTCGAGGGAGACTTCCCCAGTGATTACGGCATTTCGGACTTCTTTAACGCAGGTAGGACAAAGGCTGTCGGTTTCGCGCGGAAACCCTAGTGGCGGCGCAGTTCGCTCGTAAGACTTGAGCAACGGACCGGGCGCCCAATTTGGTCGAATTGATTCACCTTCGGGTAATCGCTGGTTTACGGATTGAAAAGCCTTCCAGGCAACATCCGAAAGACCGGAAATGAGCTTTGAACCTTTTACTCCTGATAATTTGCCCTTCTCCGATTCTCCTCTACGAAATTGGTCACTAAACAAAGGTCTCTCTCCTGTTGGCAGTCACAAAAAGACGCGCGAAACAACAATAAGTCTAACTATTGCTTAAATAACGCGCCCAAATCACTAACAAGGCCGCTTGGCCCACACGACGAGTCATGATAGATGGCCTAATCGGCAATGGCAAGCGGAAAAAAGCCCTGAAAAACAAGGACCTTTGGCGCTCTTAGGTGCTCCTGCGCCGGGTTTCGGTTGCTCGATTTCGGGTATTACGCTCTTGAAGCACTATCGTTGTGATATATCATCCACTCTTTCAATGGCTATCCATCCCAACGCAATTGTCAGCCCCGAAGCGAAACTAGGCGAGAATGTGCGCATTGCCCCGTTCGCAGTCATTGAGGATCACGTCGAAATTGGCGATGGCTGCGAAATCGGCGCGCATGCGGTAATCAAGAGCTTTACCAGATTGGGCAAGGGAAACCGGGTCTTTGAACATGCCGTACTAGGCGGCGAGCCGCAGGACGTCAAGTTCAATGGCGAGCGGAGCTACCTTGATATTGGCGACGAAAACATTATTCGTGAGTATTGCACCCTGCACCGCGCCGGTGGTGAAGACCAGATAACTCGAGTTGGATCGCGAAATTTCTTGATGGTAGGAGTTCACATCGCCCATAACTGTCAGATTGGGGACGACAACATCTTCGCAAACGAGGTTGCCCTTGCAGGCTACATCACCGTCGAGGATCACGTGTTTCTATCGAACAATGTTGGTGCACATCAGTTTGTCCGATTTGGTCGCTACGCAATGGTGGGAGGAAAATCAAAAATCGTTCAGGACGTTTTGCCGTTCTTCATCACTGACGGGAACCCACCCAGAGTGCGCGGACTAAATAGTGTTGGTTTGAGGCGTGCCGGGTTCGGTCAAGAAACGAGACGAGCTTTACGCGGTGCCTATCAAATGTTGTTTCGTTCGTCGTTACCTTTGGTTGATGTTCTAGGCACATTGGCTGAAGTTCAAGACAAAAACGTGGCCCACCTGGTTACGTTTATCCGGCAATCAAAAAGAGGCTTTGCACGAGCGAGGCGACGTAGTGAGGTCGATCTGGAAAAAGTTGCAGCTGACGAGGAAACTCATCCTCAGTAATCGGTGTCTGCGAAGCTGAAGTATTCAAATCCTGAACTCAAAGAGGAAAATAACAAGGGGTATGATGAGTACTTGTCAACCTTAATAAAGGATTACCTGGAAATGTTGAAGAAGGGCAAAGGCCCGCGAGACGGAACTAAGATTGCACACAATGAGTAATGGGAAAACAGCAGCGGAACTCGCCGAACATGTCGGCGGTCGTTTAACGGGCGACGGATCTGTTGTTGTAAAACGGATCGCGAATCTGGATGAGGCAGCAGAAGGTGAGATCGCCTACGTCGACAACGAGAAATTTTTTGGAACGGCTAAGACCAGCAAAGCTACCTGTTTGATCATTCCATCTGGAGCAGCCGCAAAAATCTCATTGCAGGGGCGGACCGCAATCGAAGTTGGCAATCCCAAACTTGCATTCGCGTTGGTCGCGGAGGTCCTTTATCCTCCACTTCGTCGTGACCCAACGATTCATTCGTCAGCTCTTGTTGTCGAAACGGCAGATGTAGCCCTATCAGTCTACATCGGTCCAAACGCTTGCATTGGTGAATACTCACGCATCGGTGCACACACGCGCATAGAGGCCGGAGTCGTCATTGGTTCGAACGTTACTATCGGCGACGACACAGTGATTCATCCAAACGTGGTTTTGTACGACGGAGTCTCCGTTGGGAATCGAGTAATTCTACATGCGGGAGTCTGCATAGGGGCCGATGGGTTTGGTTACGTGCGCGACGACATGGGCTATCACAAATTTCCACAGATCGGGACTTGCGTGATTGAGGACGACGTTGAGATTGGTGCGCATACTTGCATTGATCGTGCGGCACTAGGAACGACCAGGATCGGTCGAGGCACAAAACTCGATAACATGGTCCATGTCGGGCATAACTGCGACATCGGCGAACGCGTCGTGATTGCCGCACAGACTGGAATCAGTGGAAGCGTCGTGATTGAAGACGACGCCGTCATTGGCGGTCAGGTTGGTTTTGGCGATCACACAAGGGTTATGAAGGGGGCAATCATTGGCTCCAAAGCTGGAATCCTGCCAGGCAAGATTGTGCGGCCTGGTGTTTGGTGGGGTATTCCAGTGCAGCCGCTCGATGAGTACAAACGACTAAACGCTCATATAGGTCGTCTGCCTCAGATGAGAGAAGAGTTGAAGGAGTTGAAGGCAAGGGTTGCGGAATTAGAAGGGAAGATTGATTCCTCACATTAGATACTGACTCATAATCTGCATTGCCCTGAAAGGGCAATGCCTCAAAGCCCAGGGTTGCCGCTTCGGCTACCCTGGGTAAGAAAGCAATCCATGACCTTGCAACCGCATCGCGGTTGTGCCCGTCCCTACCTCACTGGCACAACCGCGATGCGGTTGAAACTCACGGCTTCAGTTCCCAGGGTAGCCGAAGCGGCAACCCTGGGCTTTGAGGCATTGCCCCTTCGGGGCAAAAGAGCATCGCCCTTCGGGGCAAAAGAGCATCGCCCTTCGGGGCAAAAGAGCATCGCCCTTCGGGGCAAAGAAGACTCTCGAGAAGGCGAACCGCTCACACAATACGCAGGAACTTTCGAATTGCGTCAGCGGCGTTTTTGGAGGCGCCAGCATCGCCTAACTTCTCACTTATTGTTTTAAGCTCGGCACGCATCGCTAGGTTCTCCTTGGGGTCCAGGAGTGTCAGCAACTCGGTCGCCAGCCGATCACCGGTCAAATCGTTCTGCATTAACTCGGTGACTAACCGTTCACCTGCAACCAGATTCACCAGACCATAGTGGTCCACGTTAATCAGACTACCCAATGTATGCCAATTGATCGCCGACTCTTTGTAAACGATCACCATTGGTGTGCCGAGCAGTGCTGCTTCGAGAGTGGCTGTACCGCTTGCAACGGCGGCCACGTCGGCGGCAGCCAATGCTTCTCTGGTCTGGTGATGAACTACAGTGAACTTGATGCCGTTTGAATATGGTTGGAGGATTTGATGGACCTCGCCCAAATCGCGACTCGGTGCTACGACGACAACCGGTTGTACGTCAGGCTGCGCACGGTAAATCAAATCAGCAGCTTGCAGCATTGGAGGAAGAATCCTAACCAGTTCCTTGTGACGACTTCCCGGCAGAAGTGCAAGTATTGGTCTGGCGGGATCTAATTCATGGCGACGACAAAACTCTTCTCGGTCGTATCGCGCATGAACCTCACCAGAAAGTGGATGCCCGACAAACTCAACATGACTTACTCCGCGCGTCTGGAACCAGTCTGCTTCGAAAGGAAGAATTGACAAGAGGAGATCCACATCGCGTTTGACTATCTTGATCCGACCCGGCCGCCAAGCCCACAGTTGCGGACTGATGTAATAGATAACTTTCAAACCGCGACGATGAAGCGACCTGGCCAAACGAAGATTGAATTCGGGCCAGTCGATGAGGATGACGGCGTCGGGTTTTCTTTCAATTGCCGCAGCTTTGAGTGTCTTAAAAGCTGCGAGAAACTTGGGAAGAACGCGTCCTACCTCAACGATTCCCATAATCGCGAGATCATCTGAGTTAATGATCGTTTCGACGCCCTGATTTCTCATGAGTGGTCCAGTCGCGCCAAAGCAATCGATCTTTGTATGAGGAGATGACTCGCGAAGAGCTGACACTAAGGAGGCGGCATGTGCATCACCGGACGGTTCGCCGGCGACTAACATGAGTTGAAGAGACTTCGACATGGAGGATCTCAAAGTTTCAAATCTCAGATCTCAAAACAGAGCCCAAAGCTCAAACCCACAAAGGCAAAAGTACGATACAAAGTACAAAGACCAAAGTACTAAGATCACAGACCAAAACCAAACCAATTCTCTTGTCCCATTACATCCTTTTTCAAAATTCGTGCTAGCATCAACCGCTTTATCAATAACCTTGGTGCGGGCGTTTGATCCTTCCGAAGCGCGCTTGCACACTGCTTCGGAGGAGTTCACTCGCTTTTGCGCTTTGCTTCCTGCTCAAGCAGTCTCCAAAACCTTATTCGGCTGCTACTAGCGAGCATGACCCTCGCCGTAGCTTGTCAGCTCGTCCCCGCGCAACAAACAAATCCGGTCGATCGGAAGGTAACTAACCCGATGACCGATACTCCCAACGTTAATCCGCTGGACACTGATCAAAACATTCCACGACGACCTCCCCAGCAAGGTGGCGTTCCAGGTGTTGGTACGGATCGAATTTCGGTCGACGCTACCAAGCAAACGATGATCTCCGTGAATGAAAATGCGCGGGTTGTTCTGTATGAAGGTAATGTCGATATTAGGATCGGTACGTACAGAATGCAGGCCGACAAGGTAACGGTTTATGAAGCTGAGAACCGAGTTGTTGCTGAGGGCAGCGTGGTTTTTGACCAGGCTGACCAGCAACGTATAACCGGGTCCCGTGCAGAATGGAACTATCGAACCAAGACCGGTTATTTCGTTGACTCCACTGGATTCACAAATCAAACACAGGATGGCACACGGCTTTACTTCACCGCTGACCGAGTGGAAAAAATTAGTCTCGATACGTTAGTAGTAACAAATGTTCAGGTGACTGCGTGCGATGAGGATATTCCCAAATGGAGTTTCCAGGCTGGTAAAGCAAAGATCAAGACAGGCGATCGTGTTCGCATCTATTCACCCAAAGTAAAGATCAAGAAGGTGCCAATTTTCTACCTTCCCTACGCGTCGATCTCTCTTAAGCAAAAGGACCGTGCCTCCGGCTTTTTAACTCCTACAATCGGTGGTTCGGGGTCGAAGGGAGTGCGAATCTCCAACGCTTACTACCAAACGCTGGGTCGCTCAGCTGATTTCACCTTTCGCAATGACATCTATACGCAACGTGGATTGGGCTTTGGCGGCGATCTGCGCACACGTGCAAACTCGAGATCATTTTTGAATGTTGGTTTCTACACTGTTAAAGATCGAATCTTTGGACCGAGTGCCTCTCCCCAGAATCCTGACCAGGGTGGCTCGAGCTTTTATGTAGAAGGTGTCCATTACTTTAAGAACGGTTTTACCGCAGCATCCGATGTAAACATCACTTCCAATCTGGCGTTCAGACAGGTTTTTTCAGATAACATTCAACAGGCTATCTCGCCAGAAGAAACATCACAGGTTTTCGTCAATAAGGATCATAACGAATACAGCTTTAACTTCCTGGCCCGAACGCAAGTAACATCACTTACAAATTCTCGAATCCGCATTCGTGAATTACCGAGCATTACCATCGATAAACGTCCCGCAATTCTGCACTTCTTATCAAAGTTGCCACTCTATTTCTCTTTTGAAGGCGCAGCGGAAGGAGTTAGTCGTAAAGAGACTGTTGAAGATGCCGCACAGTTCATAGCCGACGTTGGTGGCAATCCAATCATCACGCCATCGATTGTGCAACGGTTGGATATTCATCCAATGTTTGAGTTACCGTTGAACTTCTCAGGCTGGTCAATTACCGCAACCGGTGCGGGGCGAGTTACTTTTTATTCAAACTCGCTCGATCCAAACACCCGAGACGTTCTTAGTCGAAACATCACTAGAGCTTATGGACAGTTTGAGCTCGATGTTCGACCTCCGGGCTTAGCAAAAGACTTCAATCACAAAGGTGACAAATTCTTTTTTCGACATGTGATCGAGCCGTACGTTACCTACCGAAAAATTACTGGCATAAATAATTTCGATCAAATTATTCGCTTTGACTACGTCGATGCAATAGCAGATACCAATGAGATAGAATTTGGGGTGTCAAATCGCTTCTTTACACGAAGATCGACGGAGAATGTCAGCGACGCTGCTATCAAGACAACGAACCTTGATGAGAAGACTCTGTTGTCCAGCCAGCCATATGAAGCCCTTACGATAACTTTACGCGGTAAGTATTTCTTTGACCCTTTCTTTGGCGGGGCTTTAGTCCCTGGAAGAAGAAATGTGTTTTATCCGGTAAATACTCTTTCTGGTTTTGCGTGGGCAGGCGTTCCCAGGCGCTTTTCCCCGGTCAATATCGATACGCGCTATCGACCCAGACAGAGTTTGTTCATAGATTTTCGCACTGATGTGGATACTACCGGAGCCGGCTTGCGTTCAGTTTCAACGACCTTTGGACTCACGCGTTCAGTACTTCAAATCTTTCAAAGTTTTTACTACACGCGTGCGATCGAGTTGGATCCGAGCCTCAGAGCTTTTGCTGATTCTCGCGGTTTTGAAGCGGGTACGCTTCGCGGATCTCAATGGAGTCCTGCCGCGTTCATTGGAAACCGGGACCGAGGTTGGTTCGGGGGCGCGTCTGTCTTTTTCGATTTTCAAAAACGACCCGGAAGAGGAGACAGCTCGTTGATCAGTTCCACAGTGACGTTGGGACGAACATGGGATTGTTGCGCGGTCACTACGCAGTTCTCCTCATTCAACGTTGGATTGCGCAAGGAAAATCGGGTCGTATTTAGTTTCCGGCTAAACGGTATCGGTACCTTTGGAACTGAACAGATTGGTCAGCACTTCCACTAACGCCTTCTCTCGCCAATTTGTATGGGTGTCACTCCAGCGGCGCCCTATCTTCATGTTCATCCACAAAGAATGGGCGCCCAAGGTTTGGAAGCCCCTACAAACCGTCGCATTCAGTATTAATTATTGACACTCTTTGGCCAGACATTTAGAGTTGAAGAGCATGCCACTGTTTGGTATTGCGCTCCGGTTAGCTTGATGTTTTTGACCTCAAGCGCTTGCTTGCTCTCTCCCTCGCGATCTTAATTCAGGTCCTTCGGTAGGAATCCTTTTTCAGCATGTTATCTTCATCATTTCGCGGCTTGAGTAGTCCAGTTGCGACACTTCTTTCAATAGTCATTTTTGTTGTTCCTATAACTGCCGGAACCTTCCCCGTTTCGTTCGAACGGGACACATTCAAAGCATCTCTTGCGGACAATCACCTCGACCTACTTACTCCTAAGTCAAAAACCGAGGGGGTCGACAGCTTTATTATCGAGGTTGAAGACGGAACGAGTACGTGCCGCGAAGCGACACGGGATGAGATTTCTTCAACAATCCCGAGGGCAGAGGATCACGGAGTTCCAGTTGATCAGTTATTACCTGCTGCTAATCGCCAACCTAATCAAAGCGCGACTGGCTTAACTATCAACCTCGTTGCACTTTCCCAGCTTCAAGCCGATCCAAATATGGCGACAGTCGTTGCTGCTTTTCAGCGTGCTGCCGCCGTTTGGACTGACAAGATCAAATCGCCGATTACCATCAGTATTAACATCGATTACGGTCCAGACTCGCCGGGGGGAGGTCCATTTGGACCAAACACGCTTGGTTCAACTAGCTCAAGACGCACAGAAATTGATTACCAGGGATTAAGAACCAACTTGTTTGCGGGATCCTCCGGTCCTGCTGAAACCGCGCGCTATAACAACTTGCCGGCATCGTTTATTCCAACTGACGTTGGAAACGGAGCGGTGGTTGCGGTTAATCGATCAGTGGCGTTTGCGTTAGGAATTCCATTAACGAGTCCCTCTGATCAGAATGTTGCGACGATAGGTTTCAATAAAGGTTTTCAGTTTGATTTCAATCCTGACGATGGAATTACCGGTGGTACCACCGATTTTGTGGCGGTTGCTGCTCACGAGATTGGACACGCAATTGGCTTTGTTTCGAGTGCTGGTCAAGGCCCAACTTCAGAAGTCGCGATTTGGGATATGTTTCGCTTTCGTCCAGGAACTACCGTTGGAACACTTCCAACTGCACAACGAATAATGTCAATTGGTGGCACCCAGGTTTATTTTACTGGTGAAACTTTTGATGTGAACGGACCGACAAGCGAGCTTGGTTTGTCGACGGGTGGACCAAGTGGAGTACTTACGGACGGAGGGGATGGAAAACAATCAAGTCACTGGAAAGCTGACGAGTTAACCGGAAACTACATTGGGATAATGGATCCAACGATTGCGTCAGGTGTTCACAAAGTCGCCACAAATAATGACTTTGCGACGCTCGAGACAATTGGCTGGAACCTTATCAGCAGTGTTCCTCCACCACCGGCGCCACCTGCACCTTCTCCACCGCCAAACGATAACTTTGCGAGCGCGGAGGTCGTTGTTGGATGCTTGGGCACGATAGTCGGGACTAACGTTGGAGCTACTAGGGAACCTCTAGAACCAAACCACGCACCAGATAATGGTGGCGGAAACAGATCTGTTTGGTATCGCTGGCAGGCGCCCGCGACGAGTAGTGTCACATTTACTACTGCTGGAAGTTCTTATGACACAGTGTTAGCTGTGTATACCGGATCCAACGTTGGGTCGTTAAGCTCTTTGGGGAAGAGTGACGACAATAGCGACACGGACAAGACGAGCACAGTTACTTTCAGCGCTACTTCCGGTACCACTTACAGAATCGCTGTTGATGGTTATGACAACGGTGGCTCAGGAGGCGACTTTGGCAGTCTCCATTTGAATTGGAATGTTACCAGTTGTGCTCCGACCCCAACTCCAACTCCAACACCAACTCCTACAGCAACTCCGACACCAACGCCGACACCGACACCAACGCCGACACCGACACCAACGCCGACACCGACACCGACTCCGACTCCGACACCAACTCCAACACCCACGCCAGTGGGGCAGACGATTCAGCTGACGGGAACAAGTTTCAGTGTGGGAGAAGGGGGCCCGACGCTGAATGTGGACGTGAGCCGAAGTGGAGACACGAGTGGAGCAGCGAGTGTGCAATACGCGACGAGTGATACGGCGGGAGCGGCCCTGTGCAACGTAACCAACGGACAAGCCTCGTCGCGCTGTGACTATCTGACGACGTTA
>JGI12686J13345_100092_pt1 | contig 11965 bp, 11 predicted proteins | sample TexAe_OM2H0_O2_FD_13345 | JGI IMG/M metagenome (IMG submission 13345) | reverse complement strand
ACGCGGCGAAGTGCAGCCGCCGACGACGGAGTGGAGCCGCCGCTACGCGGCGAAGTGCAGCCGCCGCTACGGCGGCGATTCTTACGCCGTCCGCGAATCAGTAATTGCGCGTGTTATTAGCGCGATTGGCCGCTGACTCCGGTACTGCATTTCCGGTGTCGACTCTTACGGTGAAAGTTGGATCCTCAAAGAAATCGGCAGAGCGTGGGTTTACAAAACATCCGCTTTGGACCGGTGGCGCAAATCTGATCACGGTGATGTTGCTGCGGGCGCGAGTAATCTGGAAGTTCTGGGTTGCGCCTGGTCCAAGTGTTGACGCGGCCGTGGTCTGCGTCTGCAGCACCTGATTATTAGCGCTGATCGTGGAGTTGAAAGCGACAGTGATTGGCGACGTGCCAACATTTGATACACCCCAGGTAAGGTCAGTAAGAATAATCGACTGCGCCACACTTGCAACGCTCGGAGTCTGCAAGGACGAACAAAGTCGATCCTCAACCTGAAGAAATTGCTGACCGTTCACTGTGATGGAATTTCCAGTGGTGCGAAAGACATTCAGCATGTTTGCTCGCGGAGCAACATCGGCAAATGTTGCTGGGCCTGCCGTACCGCCCGTGAGAATTGGCGTGAACGTTACGTTCTGCGTCGGCGCCACGTTGCCGTTTATTGCTACGTTCTCAGCACCGCCATAGAAGAACTTGTAAAGGAGTGTATTGGGGTTGGGCTGAACACTCGCATCAAAGATATTTAAGTCGAGTGCGCCGCTTTGGGTGAACGTCAGTTGGAACTCGCATCTTGTTTCGCTACACCCTGACAACGTTTGCGGATTCGACACACCAGATCTCGGTGCGATCTTCGCATTGGCTAGATGGCTGCCTGAAAAAACTAGTGTCACTTGTTGGTTGACCGGTATTGAATCAGCTGCGACCAGTCTGGTTGTGCCAGCAAAAAGTCCGGGAACCCGCTGTTGAATTTGGTCAATGCGACCACCACGAACAACACGAACTTTGAATGTATCTGGCCCGTTGGTCTCAATTGCGTATCGAAGTTTTACAGTTCGTTCGCCCAGGTCAGCCGATGGGCCAACGTCAAATTTGACTACGATGTGTGAGTTGTTTCCGCCAACTCTTTCGCCGAAACTCACGTCTACACCTGAGCCACTAATCTCAACTCTTGTCGACAGATCTACGAACTGTCCTTTGATTACCATCGATGTTTTCTTATCGAGCACGATTGGATGAACTGCGCCGGGTAAACATGCCGGATTCGGACACAGGTCACTTTGAATCGAGTTGATGGTTGCCCTCGCAGATTTTGAGGTGCCCGCGATAACAACAAGGAGGAGACTCAGGGTAATAAGGTGCTGCTTTTTCATTCTTACTTCCTTTTTAAAGGCCGAGTTTCATGCGAGCTGAGTTGTCGTCACACGAGCGGTGTCAGTCATCGCGCTTCCACAGATACTGACGGTGGCTCGGAAAACATTTCGTCTTCCCCTTTAGACGCGCAGTGGTAATGAGGTCAGTATCTCGGCGCCTCGGGATAGCGTCTGGTCAACCTCGATGATCGGGGCCGTCCACCCGCAATGGGACCCGACGCTACTGTGTTTTTCGTATCCCTGATGTGTTCGATCTCCATGCTAGAATCGTGCTTTTAACGGGAGGTCTTGGAGGCTAGATGAAGACGACGCTTCTATTAATCGCCATGATTACCGCGACGGTTCCCTTACGAACAGAACCAACCGTCAAACGGCTGGACGGCAGCACGATCACGCCCTCGGAAATCGATGCAACAGTTACACGATTGATGCGCGCCGCTGAGGTTACTGGTGTAGGCATCGCGATTCTAAATGATGGGAAGGTTACGTATCTGAAGTCCTATGGGGTCCGCGATAAAGAAAAGAGTCTGCCATTAACCGAAGATTCCGTTATGACCGGGGCGTCTTTCACGAAAGTCGCATTCGCTTACCTGGTGATGCAACTCGTTGACGAAAAAATCCTGGACCTCGACAAACCGGTTTATCAGTATTTGCCGAAACCCCTACCCGAATACGCTGAGTACAAAGACCTGGCGAATGATCCACGGGCCAACCGAATCACGGCCAGAACGCTCCTAAGCCACACGAGCGGATTTCCGAATTGGCGTGGATTCGAAGCTGACCGCAAATTGAAAATACACTTTGATCCTGGTTCGAGATACGCGTATTCCGGAGAAGGGATCATTCTCCTGCAAGTGGTGGTTGAGACGGTAACGAAGCAGTCTTTGAAAGAACTAATGCAGACTCGGGTCTTTACACCTCTGGGCATGACGCGTACCAGCATGGTCTGGGAGGACCGCTTCGATAGCGATTACGCGAGTGGCTATGACGAGTATGGACGCTCACTTGGTCCTCAACGACGCAAGAATGCTGACGCAGCTGGTTCGCTACAGACAACTCCACGTGATTTTGCGCGATTCATGCTGGCGGTGGCGCAGGGCAAAGGCCTGGGTAATGAAACCAGACAGCAAATGCTTAGTCCGCAGATTCAGATCTATTCGAAGCATCAGTTTCCCACATTGGCTACCGACATCACGGATGCAAACAAACCAATCCGCCTCAGCTATGGACTTGGGTGGGGTCTCTATTGGACACCCTATGGAAAAGCTTTCTTCAAGGAAGGTCATGACGAAGGCTGGCGGAACTACTCAGTCTGCTTCGACAAATCGAAGATCGGAATTGTAATCATGACGAACAGTTCGAACGGAGAAGGTATCTTCAAGGAACTGCTCGAGACCCTGATGAGGAATACGTTCACACCGATCGAGTGGGAAGGCTACACTCCCTTCAGCCAGCTACCCCCGCGCAAGCCTCTGAAGGAGCGAAAGGAAGTCGTGGTCGATTCCAAACTGTTGGACAGATATGTAGGTCGTTACGGAGAGCCGCCGAACCTGATCTTAACGATCAAAAGAGAAGGCAATCACCTGTCTATCCAGGAGAACGACGGACCAAAACAGGATCTGTTTGCTGAGAGCGAGAGCAAGTTCTTTTCAAAGGTTAATGATGATGAGTTGACGTTCCAAGTCGACAGTCAGGGTCGGGCAACCGCGATGGTTCTCCACGTCGACGGCAAAGATATACCAATAAAACGGATCGACTAGCACTGAACGTTCTTAGACTTTGGAAAAGATGGAAACAACAGAAATAGAAGGAGAGAAAGATGAGCGCAAATGCACCTCAACCAACAACCACGATCTGGAACATCGATCCAGCACACACAACCGCTGAATTCAAGGTTCGGCACATGATGATTACAAATGTTAAGGGACAATTCAGCGGCATCACTGGCGTACTGACGGTGGATGAGCAGGACGTGACCAAATCACATATCGATACTTCGATCGAAGCAGCTTCAATCAACACTCGCGAAGTCGATCGCGACACACATCTGAAGAGTGCTGACTTTCTCGATGTGGAGAAGTTTCCAACGCTGACGTTCACATCGACACGCGTTACACGTACAGGAGAGGGCGAGTTGCAAGTTGAAGGCGACTTGACGATTCACGGAGTAACGCGGAAAGTCGTGTTCGCAGTCGAAGGGCCCACAGCTCCAGGTAAAGATCCATGGGGCAATACGCGGATAGGTTGGTCAGCCACCACAAAGATCAATCGTAAGGACTTTGGTCTGAATTGGAACGCTGCGCTTGAAACTGGTGGCTTCCTGGTTAGCGATGACGTCACTATCACACTGGATGTCGAGGCTGTGAAGGCATAAGGATGGCCCTGGATGAAAAAGCTTGGGATCGACTCGGCGCGAAGTAAGGAGTAATCTACGCCGAAGGCGTTGGCTAATTTCAGCCCAAGGTTCGAACAAAGTGAGAACCTTGGGTACAGAGCCCGAACGAGGTTCAAACCCTGAAAGGGTTTGGCGGTCGGCGAACTCTTTCAGGGTTTCAGGATAATGGCTTGGGAATACGGGGCTAAAACAGCCAACGCCTTCGGGTTTTCCCAAAGTGAACCACTACGACCTGCTTGACCTGAGCAGTTTCTTTTGGGTAAAGGCAATGAATCTAAGTATTCCTGTAAATGAACGCGACCACTCGATTGGACCACCGGAAGCTCCGATCGTTGTTGTCAATTACGGCGACTACGAGTGTCCTGATTGTCATCTCAGACATCGCGAGATTGAAAAGATGGTCGAGCAGTTGATGAACTCTGTACGCTTCGTCTATCGTCACTTCCCGCTAGTCAACGTTCATCCACGCGCGCTGCGCGCGGCGGAAGCTGCCGATGCGGCGGCCGCTCAGGGTAAATTTTGGGAGATGCATCGCCACTTGTACACCCGGCCTGATAAGTTGGAAGACCGCCACTTACACGGGTACGCGAAGGAAATTGGATTGGACCTTGATAGGTTCGATCGCGAGATGAACGCGGGCACTTACGCCGAGCAAATCCTCAACGAGTACCACAATGCCATCAACTATGGAATCACGGGCGCGCCTACAACATTCGTCAATGGCGAGCTCTACGCGATGGGTGGCGTTGACCTGCTGTCAACAGTTAAGACGATGCTGAAAAGATAAGAAAACCATCACCCTGCCAACCCACGACCCGAGTCACGCTGTTAGTCTAATTCGCAAGCTGCAGACTAAGTACTAGCCACAAGCGAGTCTATTTCACTCACCGTAATACTCATTGTGGCTAACCCCATTGCCACACTACTCTCGTGCGTTAATATCTCGAACAAGAGCTTCGCCGAGCACGTTAAACGTTGTGGACAATGATAACTCTACTCAAACTAGAACTCGAAAAGTTGCTTCGTGCCAGAAGCTTTTACCTCTCATTCGTTGTTCTTATTGCATTTGTTGTGCTGATGCTTTGGGGCTTCTACAGCTATGCCGCCCGAAAGACAGGCGGTCAGGCCGTTGAGCAATTCAAATACACGTACGAATCGAAGCAATACTTCAACGGACTGACTTTCGCCCTCTACTCGGTCCTTTTCTCTTTTACTTTGCTGCTACCCATTTTCGTGTCAATGAGCGCTGGTTCACAGATCGCGGGTGAGGCACGTTCGGGCACGCTGCGGATGATCTGTACACGTCCGGTGTCACGAGCGTCGCTGATCCTTTCGAAGTTTCTGGTAAGTGCTTTTCACGCGAGTCTTCTACTGACATTCTTCATCGTTTTGAATTTGGTGGTTGGCCTCATCTTCGTCGGTTGGGGCAACCTGGAGCTATATCCTGGTCCGCTTAATCTCGTCGATGTGCCCGGGAAGATTATGCGCGATGAGGCACTTATGCGCTTTGCTTACGCCGCAGTGTCAGGTACCTGGGCCCTTCTTGTGATCGTTTCTCTAGCGCTGCTTTGTTCAGTGATATTCGATTCGCCGGTTCAGGCAGTCGTCATGACCATCGCGATATATTTAGCTCTCTATATCGTTGGCCGAGTAGAGTTCTTCGAGCATTTGCGGCCCTACTTTTTTACCACGGACATGGACTTCTGGCGGGACGTCTTCAAGCCAGATATTCCGTGGCAGAGTCTGTGGCATTACGCATGTGTTTGCGGTGCGTATACGACCGGCTTACTTTTGACCACTGTGATTATCTTCGAGCGGAAGGATATTGTGACTTGATATGTGGGTAAAGCTTGTGCTGGTCCTTCTGTTTTGTCTGATGATTGGGGGTGCGGTGTACTTTGCGCACTCGCGTGAATCCGAAGGACGAAGTTCATCGACCGGACTTGATCATTCACTTCGGCTGCTCACCTGGAACATCGGTTATGCCGAACTTGAGGATGATACACGCGCGCATGACAAAGACTTGCCGGCAGTGGCGCAACTAATCTTACGTCACGATCCGGATGCGGTTGCACTCCAGGAATTAACGGGCAACGCTCAACTGAATACTCTGCTCGGTCTATTGAAAGGAAGATACCGAGGCGCAGTTGCGCAGCAAGGAAAGGGAGATCGCTTTGAAGCGATACTGGTTAAATATGCGGACGCGAAATTTATTCCCGTACCGGTCGGTGATCGTTACGCCCTTGGAGCTTCATTCCAATCGCCCGGTGGCACACACGAAGTACTGCTTTTGAGTGCCCACACTGATGCCTTCAATGCTGCTAAGCGAAGGATCTACACTGAATCGTTGCTGGATTGGGCCCAGGCTAGAGCGCAATCATCTGAGGTTTTCATCGCTGGTGATTTCAACTTTGAACTCAAAGCTGCCAATGAGACCAATCTATATACAGACAACGTAAAGCACGATAGCGAATCCTACAGTCACATCCTTCGATACTTTCGCGACCTTGGACGCGCAGCCGGCGATACTGCAATCAACGATCGACGCATCGATTACATTTTTGGTCCATCCAATCTCAAACAGACCGGACGAGTCGAAGTTTTACGTGACGCTGCCGTAGGCCGCATGGACCATTGGCCGTTGTTGGTAGAAGTAGGCCTTTGATTAAGCGAATGGAACATGTCGGGATAACCTTTGTTAGGCGTTGCCTCAAGAGTCAGAGATGGAATTTCTTGAGAGCCAAAGGCGCGGCAATATGAAAGCCAGGGGCAAGTGCTGAGCAACGCGAAGCGCGTTTGGGGCTCTCGTTGTTTCGGTGAGCAAGCCAACCACAGAGACTCAGCGGACACCGAGCTTGGGTAGAAAAACAAGTTGAGTTAAAGGATTATCTCTGGAATGTCAGACGTAGCTCTACAGACGGAAAACTTAACGAAGCGATTTGGCGCTCGCACGGCAGTTGATCGTCTGTCCTTACGAGTCGAGAGAGGTGACATCTACGGTTTTCTCGGTCCAAACGGGGCGGGGAAATCAACCACACTCAGGATGCTATTGGGTCTGGTGAGACCAACATCCGGTGTGATCAAATTTCCGCTGCGCGCTTCAGGCTGGGAGTACTTACAAGCACGCTCGCGAGTAGGAGCAATCATCGAGTCACCAGCGTTCTATGAAAATTTTTCTGGACGCAGGAATTTGCAATTATTTGCCTCCCTATCTGGCGGAGTGCTAGACAAGCGACTCGAGAAGGTGCTTGAAATTGTTGGCTTGCGAGATCGTGCGCAAGACCCGGTGAAAGTCTATTCATATGGTATGCGGCAACGTCTTGGAATTGCACAAGCACTTTTACCAACGCCGGAACTTATTATTCTTGACGAGCCTACCAATGGTCTCGATCCGCAAGGCATACGACAGACACGAGAACTCATTCGACGTCTGAGAGATGAATTTAAGTTGACGGTATTACTCTCGAGTCATTTACTCTCAGAGATTGAACAACTTTGCAATCGGGTTGGAATCATTCACGAAGGACGTCTGCTTTATGAAGGTGGACCCGAAGCACTCGTAACTCCAACCGACATATACAGAGTTCGAGTTGATAACTTGTCCGCTGCTTTTGAGTTACTAACCAGGGAGGCTAGTGTCACGGTTAGTAGAAATGGCGATTCGTTTTTGCGGATCGATGCTAACGAAGAAAGCATCTCTGCGGTGAACGCATTATTGGTCAGTAAAGGAATTAAGGTGTATGAATTGAGCCCGGCTCAGGAAACCTTGGAAGAGGCTTTCCTTCGGCTGACCAAAACAGGTGAGGCAACGCCTGCCAATCGCAATGCATAGACGAAAGGGCAGAGCCTATCCGCGAAGTCAACACAGGCGGCAAAGCCGAAGCGCGGTTGTCAAAACTACTTTTGAGGTAAGGAGGACACATGAAGAAGGGTTATTGGGTGGTCGCATACCGTTCGATCTCAGACCAGTCTGCATTGAAACACTATGGTGAACTCGCGATTCAGGCTATAGAGGAGGCGGCTGGAAAGACGTTAATTCGGACAGCCGAGGCTATCGAACCGCGCGAATCGGGCTTGAAGCAGCGGATAGTCGTGACGGAATTTGAGAGCTTTGAGAAGGCAGTGGCAACTTACAATGGAGCTGCTTACCAGGCAGCGTTGAAGGTTCTGGGTTCTGCAGCAGAACGAGACTTTCGGATCGTGGAAGGTGCCTAGTTCAACGATGCATCTTCGCCGGTACTATAACGACGTTCTTGGTTACAGATTATGGTTAGGCGTTGAAAAGCAACTGTTTGGAGGCGCACATGTCGGAGCTCAAGACTAAACCCACAGAAGTCAGCGCCGAGAGTCACATTGCTGCCATCGCGAACGAGGAGCAACGGAATGACGCCCAGACGCTGGTTGCTCTAATGCGAAGAGTTACTAAACAAGAACCAAGGATGTGGGGGCCAAGCATCGTCGGATTCGGGAGCTACCATTACAAGTACGCAAGTGGTCACGAAGGCGATTCCGCTCTTACCGGGTTTGCTATGCGGGGAAGTGAACTGGTTGTTTACATCGCGCCGAGTTTCGAAGGTCGTGACGGCTTATTGGCCAAGCTGGGAAAGCACAAGACTGGGAAGGTATGTGTTTACATCAGGCGCCTGGCCAACGTCGATTTGAAGGTCCTAGAGACCTTGGTAGCGCGCTCGGTAGCAGACACGAAGAGTCGCTATCCGCAACCCAAATGAAAACGACGCCTAACCCTGTCTTGCACCTGACTCGCCTTCGGCGAGCCGATGAAGTCCACGTATGTGGGCTTCTTTGGTCGGTTGCGTGGGTGATGCCGCTCAAGCGCATCAACGTTCGGCTTGAGAAGCTTTGCACAAAAAGTCGAAATCCCACCCACGGAAGTGGGTGGATACTTTCAAATCCTTTCTATCAAGCTTGCAACGACGTGAGATCGATAATCCCACCAACTGCTGGAGTGACCCCCTAGATTGAGACAGCGGAATTTAGCACACTAGGCAGAGAAGGGAGACTGTAAGTGGCTAAAAGACGTGGACAGAAATATGCGAAGTATACGGAGGAGTTCCGGCGCCAAACGGTCGAGCGGATGAAGACGAGTAGCAATATCAGAGCCTTGGCGAAGGAACTGGGGATCGACAAGCGGCTGCTGTATGACTGGCGTGAGCGAGCCGCGGACCTGAGCGATCAACGAGCACCAGCAAACCGGAAGGCGCGGCTGCAGGAAAACGAGCTTAAGGAGCTCAAGCGGTTGTTGGCAGAGAAAACGCTGGAAGTAGATTTTTTCAGAGGTGCCTTGCAAAAAGTCGCGGCTCGACGACAAGCGAGCGGCGCGAATGGCGAGAAGGTGTCTACGACCAAATCCGGGAAGTGACGCGCTTGCAAGGCAGCTTGAGTATTGAGCGGATGTGTCAATTGGCCCAGGTGAGCCGGGCCGGGTTTTATCGCTCGTTTCAGCAACAGGAACCGCAGGCTGAGGAGCTGGAGTTGCACGCCACTCTTCAGCAGATCTTTCTGGAACATCGGCGGCGCTATGGGTATCGGCGTGTAACGAAAGAACTGCGGCGGCGTGGGGTAATAGTCAATCGCAAGCGAGTCGAGCGCTTGATGAAAGAAGATAACTTACTGGCGGTGCAACCAAAGGCCTTTGTCACGACCACCAATTCGCAGCCTGAGTTGGAAGTTTATTTGAACTTGGGCAGGCACCTAAAACTGACGGGAATTAATCAGCTTTGGGTGGCAGATATCACTTACATTCGTTTGCAAGGAGAGTTTGTGTACCTGGCCGTCATCCTGGATGCTTTTTCGCGTAAAGTGGTGGGTTGGGAGTTAGCCCGGAAGATGACTTGCGACTTAACTAAGACGGCGCTGGAACGGGCTCTCGCGGCCCGGCAGCCAGCACCCGGCCTGGTCCATCACTCCGATCGTGGCGTGCAGTATGCGGCCCGGGAATATATCAAGCTGCTGGAAGAGCATCAGCTCATCCCGAGCATGAGCCGGCCAGCCAATCCTTATGACAACGCCAGTTGCGAAAGCTTTATGAAGACGCTCAAGCGCGAGGAGATCCATGCCAGTAATTATCGGGACCTCGAACACCTGCGGGAAAACCTCGCGGAGTTTATTGAGCACTACTACAATCGCGTGCGCTTGCACTCGGCCCTCAAGTATCAGCCACCCGAGGAGTTCGAGCAGTCCTTAGTTGCCACCAACGGTACCATGGCGGCGACCATGAGTTTTTTTAGGCATGGGGAGGACTATCGTCCCGATGTTCATTCAGTGATAGGGAGTGGCCCGAAGACCACTCCCCAGACCATCGCTGGCGATGAGTCTCCGGCTGGTTATTCCTTGGTGAGTTGCTCTCCAGCAGAGCTCGCCTCCGCTTCACCAGCCGCGGACAATTCTGCAGCAGCACAAAAACTTTGAGAAGTAACAAACCTATGAAACCCAAAGTGTGAAGATTGCGACTGTCTCACTTGAGGGGGTCACCCCAGCCGTTGGTGGGATTATCGATCTCACGTCGCTGCAAGCTTGATAGAAAGGACTTGAAAGTATCCACCCACTTCCGTGGGTGGGATTTCGACTTTTTTGTGCAAAGCCCATTCGGCAGCAGCAGTGAATTAGTCAGATCCTTTGTCGTCGAGTCGTTCGTATATCACATTTTGTTTACGCTTTTCAGAGTCTCCTCGACGCTGGCAGGAAAACTGAATAGACTGAGCCCCATTCCCCCTTCCCGCGTGGACACTTACCCGACCACGTTTTGAAAGCCAGAATCCGTTACCGAAAACCTCAACTGTCATTTGGTAATTTAATGGAACCTGAAAAACCAATAGTCTTCGGCCCCTTTAGCCTTGACCTGACCAACGAGTGCCTCTGGAGAGACTCACAAGAAATCAAGCTGAGACCGAAAGCCTTTGCTCTACTTAACTATTTGATTCGTCGTCCGGGTCAACTCGTCACTAAGTTAGAACTTCTCAAAACCGTCTGGCCCGAAACCTTTGTCGGCGATGCCGTCCTCAAAGTCACGGTGCGTCAACTGCGTGAGGCCCTTGCCGATGATCCAAGATCGCCCCGTTTTATTGAGACCGCACATCGTCGAGGGTATCGATTCATCGGGCAAATCACTGAAGGCGGGCAAACGCTGGCGGAGATCGAGAACTTCAACTATCCGACACCGGTTGCGATTTCGGCACGACCTGCAACATCTTCCGATTCGAGAGTTGTAGGGCGCGAAGACGTACGGCTCCGGTTGGAAAGATGGCTTGAAAAGATGCTGTGTGGAGAGCGTCAGACAGTCTTCGTAACGGGCGAGGCGGGCATTGGCAAAACTGTGTTGCTTGATACGTTCACCAGATCTATCGCGTCAAGTAGGAGCATCCTGGTAGGGAGGGGACAATGCCTCGAACAGTACGGCACCGGTGAGGCCTACCTACCAATACTCGAGGCCATCGGACGATTGTGTCGTGAGCATAAGCAAATCGTCGATGTGCTTCGAGCCTATGCGCCAATGTGGTTGCTGCAAATGCCTTCGATAGTGAGTGCTTCCGATCGCGAGTTGCTGAGTCGACAGATGTTCGGCGCCACACGCGAGCGCATGCTGCGAGAGATGGGAGACGCGCTGGAGGCACTGACGGTAGACCTACCACTGGTGCTCATCCTTGAAGACCTGCAATGGAGTGACTACTCGACTCTGGATCTGATCTCATATCTGGCCAGACAGCGTCAGCCGGCTCAGCTTATGTTGATTGGGACCTATCGAACTGTTGAGTTAATTGTAAGTGGGCATCCCCTTCAGGCAGTCAAGCGTGAGTTACTTGCGAAGCACCAATGCAAGGAGTTGCCACTTGAATACCTCAACGAAGAAGCAGTAGCAACGTATTTATCTGTCAGGTTCACAAGCAATCGATTTCCCACACAACTTGCTGGTTTGATCCACGACCGAACCTACGGGAACCCGCTGTTTATGGTCAACGCGGTCGATTACCTTGTGGCCGAAGGGTTCATTGCTGAGTCAGAGGGGAGCTGGAATTTAGTGGTAGAGATCGAGAACGTCGATGTAAGCGTTCCAGAGAGTATCAAGCATATGATCGAGAAGCAGTTGGACCTTCTCGATGCTGCTGAACGGCGAACACTCGAGGCTGCAAGCGTCGCGGGAGCGGAGTTTTCAACTCTCGCTTTGGTAGTTGCACTGGGAG
>JGI12686J13345_100076_pt1 | contig 12555 bp, 10 predicted proteins | sample TexAe_OM2H0_O2_FD_13345 | JGI IMG/M metagenome (IMG submission 13345) | reverse complement strand
TGTTCCTTAGGGTCGGAATTGATTGCGGACTTCGCCCGCAGCACAGAGCCGAGAGCGAGAACAGTCCCGGAAGTTCCGGTAGCTTCGTCCCAACTCTTACCGGCTAGTTCGCGTGATGGACGCTCGAGTGCAGCGCGAATCTCAGACCTGAGACCTGCCAATTCTGTAGGGCGAGGAGGATCCCCGTTTATGAACTGCTCAGTTAGACCAACCGCGCCCAGTTTTAGCGAGACTAGGTTAACAGGCTGACCCTTGCGAAAAATTGAAATCTCAGTTGAGCCGCCACCAACGTCAATATTCAGGTTTGTCACACCTCGAGTCGCACATCCTTGTGATGCAGCCAGTCCAATTAACCGAGCTTCCTCAATTCCGGATAGGACCTCGATTCGAACGCCAGTCTTCTGCTCAACTGCCTTGATAAAGTTAGCCGAGTTGTTCGCCTCCCGAACTGAGGCAGTCGCGATAGCTACTACTTGTTCGGCACCTCGAGCTTCGGAAATTGATCGAAAACGTCTGATGCAATCGATCGCCCGAATTATTGCGGCGCGACCCAGGTATCCCTTGAGAAGAGTTTCATGGCCAAGACGAACAACTTCACGTTCCCGCGCTAGAACCGCGAATGAGTCACTTGCGGCCGCGTCGACGACAACGAGCTTTATTGAGTTTGACCCTATGTCAATCGCTGCAAGTCTCAAAGAATTGCCTTCTTGCTGTCCTCAGAAGTAGCGAGAGTTGTTGCTGTATTGGCGGGGGAACTAGTTCGTTCGCTGGCTGCATATCCTAAGGATGTCTTATCAACCTGGCTGCTTGGGGGCTCATCGATCAACTTAGTCACAGATCTGCGAAGATCAGACGCTACACTTCTGACAGAGCGAGAAGCGTTAAGAACGTGAAATTGGTACTCAGTACTCATTCGATCGAAAACTTTTAGCATGCGAGTTTGATACTCAACAAAGCTGTCGTATAGATCCTCACCAAGGTGAAGGTCCATCCCTGACTCCCAGTAGTCAAACCCGCGCCCTGAGCTAAGTACCCTCTCAACCAACTGTTGCGGAGTTTGAATCCGCAGATAGAAAACAGCATCGGGTACCAGCGCCATTCCGTAAATCGATCTGATCCACGCAGAGTCGATTCCTCGTACCTCGGCTCGAGCCATCGCTGAGTAGATATATCTATCGGTTAGTACAACGAACCCCGAACGCAACGCAGGCAACATCTCATTTTCGAGTCGATCAATAAAATCGGTTGCGTAGAAGAGTTGCATCGTGAGGCGTCCGAGTGTGTGACCTGTCTTGGCTTCCTTGATGCCACGACCCGCAAGTATCGATCGAGTCATACCAGTATCCAAAACGGCGTGACCACGCGATTCGAGCCACGTGCGTAGCAAGGCGATGTGGGTCGATCGACCAACGCCGTCGGTCCCTTCGATCACGATCAGCTTGCCGCTGTACTCTTCTTCCTCGGTGTTCGGCAAAGGCGTACCGTAGAAGTGTCTGGTGTTAATTAGACCTGGACCGCCTTTTCTTGAGATGTTGAGTAATGAGAGCGCGCATTTCGCGTTGTTGTCGTTCGATCGAACGACTGGCGTCAATCACAGTGAGACCAAACTCGCTTACCATTCGGTCGTACTCCTCCAGAATCTTTCCCTGGAAAATCGTGAAGCTTTCTTCGGGATCGTCAGACCAACCCAGATCTAAACCGGCTTCGTAATATTTCAGCAGCGGCCGACCCGAAACGATTCGATCTATTGCTACGTCTAAAGGTGCTCGAAAGAAAAACGCCAGAGTCGGCTTGACCGCAAATGAATATACTTGCCGTACCCAGTCGCGATTACATCCCCGGGCAACGTCACGAGCAAATGCGGTGTAGATGTAACGATCGGCGAGCACAATCGCTCCTGCTTTGAGAGGAGGAATGATGTCGCGCTCCGTTCTATCCGCGAAGTCGGTCGCGTGCAGCAAAGAGAACGTAGCCGGAGTGAACAGATGGCGTTTCTTGGCTCGCCTTGTTGTATCCTTCACGAGAGGCGAAGAGTTCCATTCAGAGAAAAAGACAGGATACCCTTCTGCTTTAAGCCACTGATAAAGCAGGGCCATCTGAGTGGACTTTCCGCTTCCGTCTGTTCCTTCGACGACAAAGAGTTTGCCAGGGAATCGGTGTTTTCCGTAGGAGATCATTCGGCGCAGAGCCTACTTTTTCCGTGTTACACGATTGTAAACCTTACTTAGGTGGTTCATACGATGACGATGAGAACGTTGTACCTTTTAAGGCATGCTAAATCAAGTTGGAAGGACAATTCGTTAGCAGACTTTGAGCGACCATTGAAAAAACGTGGACGTGAAGCGGCTGAACAGGTTGGTCGTACACTTGCGGCTGAGAAACTCAAACACCCCTTATTAATAAGCTCGCCTGCCGTGAGAACTCGTGAAACAACTGAGTTAGTACTTGCTTCTGGTAAGCTCGATGCAAAGGTGACTTATGACGCGAGGATTTATGAGGCAAGTTTGTCGCAACTACTAGAAGTTATCGGGTCTATTGCTGACAAAGAAAAGACCTTAATTCTAGTTGGTCACAATCCTGGGATGGAGTACTTGTTGGATTACCTGACGGGTTCAAAAGCGGGGATGCCAACCGCGGCTTTGGCCAAGATTATCGTAGGGGATTCAAGCTGGCAGGGAATCGAAAGAGGGGGATGTCAGCTCGAATGGCTACGCACCCCTGACAATTAGGACCATCTTCATCTGTCACTCACGAACTCGCCATATGCGGTCCGTTTTTGTGAACCGAGATGGTTCGCGAGTATGCGATAAAAGCAGGTCAAACAAATACCGTTTCCATTCGACTGCTTCGCATCTCGAATCTTCACGCCACACGAACTACATACAACACTAAAAGCGTTACGCGCTTTCTTTACTCTTCTCACGACTTTCTTCCTCCTTTCCATTTTATTTGCTCTGAAGTTAGCAGCGCTGAGTTACATGATGTTAACGGCCGGGTTAAATGTCGGTTAAACCGTCAGGCCTCACCGCAGACCTAAAATTCAGATAAAACTTAGATGCATTTTAGAAAGGGGCGAAATAAAACTTTTTAGTATGCGAGTTGTTAACATTTTGGTAACATCAGCATAGTTCGGCGCACCACCTGTCCAAGCGCCGCTTTGTTAAGTCTCGAACCGACGCACGCCAAACGACTACGCCGGTCAATCTCTGGGAGGTACTCCTTGGAACCCAGAACATCACCCACCATTTTTATCAGGTTCGCGCATGTGGGCCTTGTCGCTTTTACTCTGTGCCTGCTGGTCACGTCCGTAGATGCAAATAGCCTCGCCAGCAAGGTGGTCATTCGAGAGAATGTCCCGAAGGCCAATCGTGATGAGCTCACCACAAGGCTGCGAACAATCACAGGATTGTCTGACCTGCACTTTGATAGTACTGGGTCTCTGTTGCTGAACGAAAATCCGACTTCGCAGGGTTCAGCAAGTGCCAGGGCGCTGCTCTCAAGAGCGGTGACGGGTGAAACGCTCATAGTTCTTGAGGACGCCAGTGGTAGATCAGATGTTGCCTTTTGCCGCGTCGTGCCAGGTAGGTTAAAACGAGATAGCGCCTTACAGATCACTGTCTATGTGGTCCTGATCGATTTCAAAGACTTTCATCAACTCACAGGTGATGAGGAGGCTCGGGCCGCGTTTGACGTCGGCTGGGGCTTGCTTCATGAGATCGACCACGTTGTAACGGAGTCGGAAGATCCAAAGATTACCAACGGGGTTGGTGAGTGCGAAGATCACATCAATGTAATGCGCCGGGAGGTCGGACTTCCCTTGCGCGCAAGCTACTTCTTTACTCCATCCTCTCTTAAAGCCGATCCAAACTTTGCCAGCCGTTTCGTCCGCCTTACGTTTGAGCGTAAGGATGGGTTGTCAGCACAAACAAAACGATACTGGCTAGTTTGGGACTCAATTACTGTAGGTGGGTTGGTTGCTGATGGACAGAGAGCGCTGGTCCAATAAGTTCTAGTTAGCGCAATTCCTTTAGTAGCCCCAACGCGAAAACGAGGCGGCTCTTCTGTCGGAGCGCGTACGTCCTCGTGCGCTAAGTTACCAAACATTCAAGAAACGAATCATTGATCATCTGTCAATTGACAATGATCAATTATCAATCAGTGTCCGCATCATCGCGATTACAACGCAAGCTCTTCGAATTGATCATTGATCATTGTCAATTGACCGATGACCAAATGCTTCGGATCTGGTCTTAAACTCAGCTGATGAAGTTGAACTCTATCGAGGTGCCAGCGATTAGTTAGGACGGTCCGTCGATGGCTTGCCGGATACCGGTAACGTTTTGAAGCGATTGGCGCGCGCTTCCTCTGACATTTTTTGTAGAGCGGAGTGAACTTGAAGAATTACATCTCGGAGTTGTCTTAACTCCTGAGGGGACTTCTTATCGACCAGGATAGCGGCAGCTATCTCACTGCTTAATTCATTCGATATGGCCATGATTCTGGAATTTCTCTAAAAACGAGATTGCCGAGGCTGATTTTTGAAGAGAGCCCATCCTAGGTTTTGGGTGTTACGTTGAAGTTAATTCCATGTTAATTAATCGCCCGGCGGCGAATTTGTGTTTTATTTCGCAATTCTTGCTCCTCTCCCTTAACAAACATTTAAGGCGCAATTCACAGTCCTTTAACCAGGCGTGGGTAAGGTTCACCTGAAAACAAGCTTCCAAGTTGCGAGTAAGGAAATCGACTGTGAGTCGATTTCAAACTCATAACGAAATAATCAAACTTTCAGGAGAAATTATATGTATTCAACGCTCCCCCGGCGAGTTCGCCGCTTTTCTTGCGTCGTCCTGGCGCTTGCCGCTGTGTGCCTTTTCCAATTCCCGGCTTTTGCACAATCGGACCAGGGTCGGATCAGCGGAATCGTTACCGATGCCAATGGCGGAATAGTTCCAGGCGCCACAGTACTGGTAAAAAATGAGCGCACAGGTGAGGAGCGAACTGCTACGAGTAACGAGAGCGGTTATTACATCATCTCGGCGTTAAAGGCTTCGACTTATACGATCACTGCTTCAGGGCAGAATCTTACAGTGCGCGCTACCAGCGTTCAGGTTCTCGTGGGCCAAGAGCTCAAATTGGATCTGACTCTACAAGCAACAGGAGTCGAGGCCAAGGTCGAAGTTGTCGCTTCGGGTGGTTCCGCTCTCGATACATCCTCAGCTGCAATGGGCGTCAATGTTAATCCTCGAGAGGTTGAAGCGCTGCCGCTGAACGGCCGTCAATTATCTCAGCTTTATCTGCAGGCGCCGGGCTCGGTCAATAGCGGATCAGGAACGTTTGGCGATATCCGTTTTAGTGGTCGCGCAGTTCAACAGAACGTGATTCGTTACGATGGCATTGAAGGATCAGCAATCATCGATGCGTCGCCAGGCAACCTGAACGGTGAGGTACCTTCGCCTTTCAGACTGCAAACGAGTTTGGAAAATGTTCAGGAGTTCCGCGTTGACTCGAACAACTTTCCCGCAGAATTCGGCACTGGTACTGGCGGACAGGTTAGCGTGGTGACTAAGTCCGGTGGCAATCAGTTTCATGGTTCACTCTTCGAGTACCTGCGAAATGACGCACTTGATGCTGCTAACTTCTTCGACAACGTTATTGGGCAAAAAGCTCCTTTGCGGCTCAATCAATTTGGCGGATCTGTCGGTGGTCCAATCATCAAGGACAAATTTTTCTTCTTCTTTAGCTATGAAGGCTATCGCCTTCGCGCGGGGATTAATTCGATTGAAGCAGTTCCGGGTTCAGCGAGTCGTCTTTGTACGGCGCCGTTTGGGACTGGAACAAACCCCTGCACCGCAATAGCCGTTTCCCTGTTGCCAGCATTTCGTTCGCCTAATGCGGCGATCATCTCCCAAGGAAGTGGGACCAATTTGTTCGACGTAGCTCAGCTACAAGCGAATTCCTCGGTAAATGAAAACTCGGCTGCCTTACGTCTCGACTATAAATTTAGCAACAAGAACTCGGCGTATTTCAGGTTCTTTAGAGACCAGGGTAAGAACGATCAACCCGAAGGTGTAACTGGACGCCGTGTTCTGATTCAAGCTGTACCGCAAAACGGTGTTGTTGGAATCCAATCGCTGCTAACACCAACACTTCTGAACGAATTCAAGTTTGGTTACAACAGCGCCTACACCCGAATTAATGGCTTTGCACCCACGATAGCTGGTTTTGATCTCTCCTCGGCGGCAATAAATATCTCCGGTAACACGGCGAACTTTGCATTGCCCGGTCAGGGGACCTCTGCAGGAACAGCAACGCCAGGCGGACTGGTTCGCGCCAATAGTGCTACGAATGGTCGTGGTCAACCATACACTCCATACACGCTGTCATTTGTTGATAGTGTGAATTGGACCAAGGGTAATCACAACGCGAAGTTCGGTGGAGAAGTCAGGTTCATTCGTTTGTACACAGATCGTCTTGGAGGTACCACGTATACCTATTCAAATCTTCCCAGCTTCCTGGCCAACACTGCTCAATCGGTTCAGTTTCTCGGCGACGTGAGTGCTCCGAGCCCATTCAACAATGGAGCCACGGGACAGCGTTATGCCAAACAGGAGTACTACATCGGTTACGCAGAAGACGAGTGGAAGCTCCGGCCAAACATCACACTCAACTATGGCCTTCGTTACGAGTACTACACTCCACTTCGTGAAGATCGAAACCTGCAAGTGTTGTTCAATATCACCAACGGCACACTGCGTCCGCCAACGGAAAAAGCATTTGAGTCGTCGAAGACGAACTTTGGGCCACGAATTTCTATGACGTGGTCTCCAAATCAGAGCGGTGATGGGTTCTTTGGTGGTGGTCGCACAGTCCTTCGGGGTGGATTTGGTATTTTCTATGGCCCAGGACAAACTGAAGATCAGATCCAGCCAATTGAGAGCGATCGTATTAGTTCGACATTCACCACTAATCCGATTAGCTCGTCTTTACCGCTCGGATTTCCATTAGATTCAAATGCTGCCATCGCGTTCTTTAACAATCCTGCGAATGTAAACACCCGGTCTTATCAGCCCCGTGCTTACTCGCCTGACTACCAGATTCCAGAGAAGGTCTATCAATACACAGTTTCTGTGCAACAAGAGCTGTTCTCAGGCACCGTATTCACGGCTGCTTACGTTGGTAGTCAGGGTCGGAATCTTTTCTTGCGGAGCATCGCAAACACGATTCTGCCGGGACAGACAACTGTTCTGAGTAACGTCGCCGCGCTTCCTTCAGGAGTTGGCGTAGTGAGTCTTCAGGACCCAGCCAATGGTCGTATTACAGCGGTGAGAACAGTCCGGCAGTTTGCGATTATTTCTGGTAACAATGTTCAGAATCCCTATGCCGAAGTCGACTTCAAGACTAGCGGAGGCCACGACAGTTACAACGCGTTGCAGATGACGTTAGCTCGACGTTTATCCAGTGGGCTCACTCTCAACGCGCAATACACTTTCGCGCGAAGCTTCGGTAATACGGCGGGGTCAAATGAAGCGAGAACAGCAGCTGTACCAGACAACTTCGATGCAGACCTCGGCTACAACAACTTTGACGTTCGCCAGACATTCAATGTCAGCGCGCTTTATAAACTGCCATTCGGTAAGGGAACGAGTTATGAATTTGGCACTGTTGGGAATGCGCTGCTCGGTGACTGGGAGATTGGCGGTATCGTCAATGCTCGAAGTGGTCTACCGATTGAGGTAGGCATAACCAGGCCGGATGTGGTTATGCAATGCGCTCAAGCAACCTGTCCGGTAATTATTGGTGGAGTTGCTTCGTCGGTTCCTCAAGGGTTTGTCGCGCAACTGCCCGGAACCATCAATGCTGCTAATCCGCTGCCGGCTGGATTTGTTGGGGTCATCAATACGCCTTTGGGCGGTGCCTCGCGTAACGTGCGGCGGCCAAACTTGATTCCTGGAGTTAGTCCATATCTGAACAACGATAGGAACGTAATTAACCCGGCGGCGTTTGCGACACCTTTGCCAGGGACGTTCGGCGACCTTCAGCGTAATGCGCTGCGTGGTCCAAGTTTTAATCAGTTCGACTTGGTCCTAAACAAACGTTTCCGACTTACGGAGACAACGAATATCGAATTCCGCACCGAGCTATTCAATATTTTCAATCACGCCAACTTCGCGGTTCCGGCAACAACATTGAACAATGCGCTGCCTACAATCACGGGTGCGACTACCACGAACTTAGGTACGCTCTCCTCCGGTAGTCTTCAGCCCGGAACCGGGTTCACGCAGTCACAAGCCGGTGGAACTTTTGGTCTGTTAAGACAGACGGTTGAGCGAACAGTTGGATTGGGTACTAATCGCCAGATTCAGTTTGCCTTGCGATTCAATTTCTAAATTGGAATTCTGGGGATCGCCAAGTCCTTGGCGATCTCCATTTTGTTTTTTTTCCATACGGGGATGATTTGAGATATGTCAGTACAAGAGATGGCTCGAACCGAACAGCAGAACGTGGGTCAGGGAACGGAAGACGTTTACGACGACGGCTACTTAAGAGTTGAGCACCGGAACTACTACGTGGCGTGTGGAGGTACACCTCTCAAATTGCCGCGGACTGAGTTCTTAATCTTCTCGCGGCTCGCGAGAACTCCGGATCGGATCGTTACCGCAGAAGATCTATGGACGTCGGTCTGGGGAGGCGGNAAACCGCTGAATTCAGAAAGTTTGCACGTCTACATCTACCGTCTCCGGACTAAGCTTGGAGGGTTCGGTCTCCAGATCGAGACCATGGTAAATGTCGGCTACAGGCTCTTGGCGACAACCCCTCAATAATTCCCGCCGGTTAACCAAGAGTTCAGGTTCTGTTCAGTTTAATGTAACACCAAATCTCTAGATTGGGTCTATCGCTCAGATAACGATTTGTCCCAGGAAGACAGGAGATGTAGATGTTCGTGTCGAAAAGAGGCTTCTCCCTAATCGCGCTGTTGATCGCTTTGTCGATCGCAGGAATTCTTTCCGCCTGTAATAATTCCGGTGGTGGCCCTGCCGCCTCCAGTTCAGTAAGTCTACAGGGGGCAGGCGCGACGTTTCCGAACCCGCTTTACCAGAAGTGGCTCAGTGAGTACAGCAAGCTTCACCCAAATGTCCGAATCGACTACCAGTCGATTGGATCCGGGGGCGGTATTAAACAGATTCAGGCTCAGACAGTAGATTTCGGCGCGTCAGACGCACCAATGAAAGACGAGGATCTCAAGGCTGCATCGTCGGAGATCCTCCACGTTCCCACAGTTCTCGGTGCTGTGGTGATTACCTATAACCTGGCCGGAACGAGTAAAACGCTCAACTTCTCTCCAGAGGTGATCGCGGACATCTTCCTCGGGAAGATTACCAAGTGGAACGATCCACGAATTGTCGCAGATAACAGCGGGGTGACGTTGCCCTCCGCCGATATCACGGTGGTCCACCGCTCAGATGGCAGCGGCACCTCAGCTGTGTTCACAGATTACCTTTCAAAAGTCAGTGGCGAATGGAAGACAAAGGTCGGAACGGGAACATCTCCCAGTTGGCCCATAGGGATTGGGGGCAAAGGTAATGAAGGTGTCACCGGTCAAGTGAAGAACACTCCCAACACGATTGGATATGTTGAGTTGGCGTATGCCGTACAAAACAAGTTACCAGTGGGCCATGTGAAGAATTCGAGTGGCACTTTTATTGAGCCGACAATTGATGCCGTCACAGCGGCCGCTGCCGCCTCAGTGGCAACAACTCCTGATGACCTCCGAGTGTCGATCACGAACGCAGCTGGACCGCAGGCTTATCCAATCTCGAGTTATACCTACATCCTTGTGTACAAAAACCAGAAAGACGCGGCGAAAGGCAAGGCGCTAGTCGATTTTCTCTGGTGGGGATTACACGATGGTGAGGGCTTCGCAAAGGAACTCCAATATGCTCCGCTGCCGGCTGATATCGTCAAGCGCGCTGAAGCGAAGATAAATTCAGTGACGGCAAGTGGCGCACCGCTTCGCCAGGGGTAATCGAGGCGTTATCACCAGAAATTCGATCGGGCATAGGGTTTGATGAGCGCTGTAGCGGACCACAACAAAACAAGGACTTTCGGAACGACTGACTGGCGTCGACTGCTTTCGCCCACGGGCAATACTGGCGACGCAATCTTTCGCGTGCTGATGTTCTTGATGGCGATGTTGATGGTCTCAATTGTGGTTGCAAAAGTCATCGCGCTCACCTCCGATTCGCTAATGTCGATTCGGCAGTTTGGTTTCGGGTTCCTTCTTGGTCGTGAATGGAACCCGGTGAAAGGCGAGTTTGGGGCGCTTCCATTTATTTATGGAACAGTTGTTTCCTCACTCATTGCTTTATTGATCAGTGTCCCGTTTTCGTTGGGAATCGCAATCTTTCTTGTTGAACAGGCTCCGTTGTACATCGCACGTCCGGTGGGTTTTCTCGTGGAGTTGTTGGCGGCCATTCCGTCAGTGGTCTACGGACTCTGGGGGATCTTCGTGTTAGCGCCTTTCCTGCGCGTGTACGTGGAACCCTTCCTGGCGCGTTGGCTTGGCTGGACACCTTTCTTTCGTGGACAAATGACTGGGATAGGCCTTCTCACCGGAGGAATAATCCTGGCGATAATGGTGACGCCGATCATTTCAGCAGTGGTGAGAGATGTGTTGACCGCGGTACCTGGTTCACAACGTGAAGCCGCACTCGCCCTTGGTGCAACGAAGTGGGAAATGATTCGTGTGGTGCTAGTGAATGGAGCACCCGGAATTGCGGGAGCGATAATTCTTGGTTTAGGTCGAGCTCTCGGAGAAACGATGGCGGTGACAATGGTAATCGGTAACCGGCCAGACATTAGTCTGTCGTTATTTGAGCCGTCGTACACGATCGCCTCAGCCATCGCAAATGAGTTCACGGAAGCGACTGACAATCTTTATCTGAGTGCTCTCGTGGAACTCGGGCTCATTCTTTTCCTTGTCACCTTTGTGGTTAACGGAATGGCTCGAGTATTGGTTTGGAACGTGCTCCGAAAGACTGGTGGAGTTGGCAGGGCAGCGTGATGTCTAGCTTAAGCGTAGCAGACCAACGACGTCGTATCAGTAGCGCAGTAATGACAAGCCTTACTGCCTTATGCACCATTATGGTTGTTGGTGCTTTGCTCATCATTCTTGGCTACATTGCCATACAAGGAATTGGTTCGCTAAACGTTCGTTTTCTCATCGATAGTCCTCGCCCCGTTGGTGAAGGCGGAGGAATTGGAAACGCGATCATTGGATCTCTAGTGTTGCTTTCGCTTTCCTCCGCCTTGGGCTTACCGATTGGAATTTCGGTCGGAGTTTATCTTTCGGAGATTGGCAGAGGTCGCTTTGCCGGGATGATCAGATTCATCGTTGATACTCTCACAGGAATTCCCTCGATTGTTACAGGTGTCTTCGTCTACGCAATCCTGGTTCTTCCCATGAAGCATTTCTCAGCGTTTGCTGGCGGCATCGCGTTGGCATTAATCATGGTTCCGATCGTGGCGCGTACGACGGAAGAGATGTTGAAGCTAGTGCCACACAGCCTGCGCGAGGGTGCTTTGGCGTTAGGAGCCCCTCAATGGCGAGTTACATTGGGAGTGATTATTCCTGCAGCAGCGCCTGGTATCGCAACTGGAGCCATGCTAGCCATAGCACGTATTTCGGGTGAAACAGCGCCATTGTTATTTACCGCCTTTGGCAGCCGGTTCTTTCCCACTACGTTGAATGAACCAATCGCGTCGCTTACAGTCCAGATCTATAACTACGCAATTTCGCCGTACGATGAGTGGCATGCGCAAGCCTGGGCTGCAACACTTGTGCTGATGACGTTAATCCTGGGAATAAACATCGTGGTCAGGTTAATAACGCGGAAGAGATTTTAATTTGATCGAGACTATGCCTGTACAAACTGCCCCACGAATTGAAGTGCCGGAGCGTCGTAACGACTCTGCGAACGACCGCGAGTCGGACAAGGCAAAAGTGTCGGTCCGCGACTTAAACTTCTTTTATGGAAAGACTCAGGCGCTCCATAACATCAACGTTGAGATTCCTGAGAGAATCGTAATGGCGTTTATCGGTCCGTCGGGTTGTGGTAAATCGACCTTCTTAAGAACGCTAAACAGGATGAATGATGTAATTCCGGCGACGCGAGTTGAAGGTCAGGTCACAATCGACGATCGCGATATCTATGCACCTGGGACAGATGTTGTCGACTTGCGTCGGAAAGTCGGGATGGTATTTCAGAAATCAAATCCGTTTCCGAAATCAATATTCGATAATGTCGCCTACGGTCTACGAATAAATCGTTTGACAAAGGGTGGCAGCGAACTGGCCGATCGAGTTGAGCAAGCGCTGATCGATGCGGCGCTGTGGAACGAGGTAAAGGATCGACTAAAGACCTCTGCTTTGAGTCTTTCGGGCGGCCAACAGCAACGATTGTGCATAGCGCGCGCGCTCGCCATTCGTCCTGAGGTATTATTGATGGACGAGCCGGCGTCGGCACTGGATCCAATAGCCACGTCTAAGATCGAAGA
>JGI12686J13345_100059_pt1 | contig 13608 bp, 7 predicted proteins | sample TexAe_OM2H0_O2_FD_13345 | JGI IMG/M metagenome (IMG submission 13345) | reverse complement strand
AGTGGTGGATCAAGCGAATTCGAGCAACTCTACAAATGGTGGACATAGTTCGAGTAGATCACTTTCGAGGCTTCGTCGCGTCGTGGGAGATTCCGGCCGGCGACAAAACTGCTGAGAGAGGTCGCTGGGTTGAAGCACCGGGACGAGCACTCTTCACTGCTGTTAATGAAGTACTTGGAGAAGTGCCGATAATTGCGGAAGATCTGGGTGTCATTACACCCGAAGTTGAACAGTTACGAGATGACTTTGATTTTCCGGGTATGCGGGTGCTTCAGTTTGCCTTTGGGGGTGATCCGAAAAACTCAGACCTTCCGCACAACTATCGCAGGAACACGGTTGTCTATACTGGCACACATGACAATGATACGACGGTAGGTTGGTTTTCGGAGACCACTGGGGTTACTTCAACCAGAGAGGTTGAGGAGATTCGACGCGAACGCGAGTTTTGTTTGAAGTACCTAAAATCAAACGGTTCGGAGATTCATTGGGACTTCATTCGAGCAGCGCTAGGCTCAGTCGCAAACACAGCAATCATTCCTGTGCAGGATCTACTCGGTCTGGGAAGTGATGCTCGCATGAACTTGCCGAATAGTGTTTCAGGTAATTGGACCTGGCGCCTTCACGAAGGATCATTGACCAGCGGCATAAGTGATCGGCTTCGCGAACTCACTGCGATCTTTGGACGGCTTCTCAGTCACGACTGAGACGGCATACAGATTTTTGTATTGGCGAACGATGCTTCGTAATTTCTTTTGCGAAAGTGGGATTGATAAGTCCCGCAAGCGAAACGGTCCAAACCATTTTCCCACCATAAAATCGGGCTAGAGACTGGCTTTTCCAGAGTTGCTATTCCAGAAGTGGTCCAAATGCTGGGATTTTGGCCGGAAATCGACTTTTTCAAGTTTTCCTCAGGTTATTGGCACAGTCCTTGATTCCGGTTCTTCCTGGAGAACTGTATAGTTGCGCGTGAAGTCTATCTAAATCGCTCGATCTGAAAGTCTTCACGTGCGAATCGCCGCTCTCTCAAATCAGGCTACTACAGCTCTCCAAAATTTCTGAAGCAAAGCTATATGGATATCAAACGCCCCGCAAAGTCGAAAATCAAGAAGCGGATTCGCACCGCGGTTCTAATTGTTGTCGCCGTGGCCGCAGTTGGCACCATTACCTACGTGCTGGCTAAGTTAAAACCAGCCGCTCCGACTCTTGATCGCTCGACTGCGGTTATCGAAACCGTAAAGCGAGGAGATATCCCGCGTGAAGTGCGTGGTAATGGCACGCTAGTTCCGCAGATCACCCGCTGGGTACCAGCGCCAGCTGACGGTCGAGTTGAGAAAATCCTTGTTCAGGCCGGTGTCGAAGTCACACCAGCCACCGTCATTGCCGAGCTGTCAAATCCGCAGCTCGAACAACAAGCAGCCGACGCTGATTTTCAGGTTAAGGCTGCCGAAGCTGACCAGGAAAACCTGCGGGTTAAACTCGAGAGCGACAGTATGACCCAGCAATCGGTCATCGCTACTATCAACGCTCAATACAGTCAGGCAAAACTGCAACTCGACGCTGATGAGGTCCTGGCAAAACAAGGATTGGTTGCCGATCTCGTTCTGAAGATTTCACGGGTAAACGTTCAGGACCTGGCAAACAGACTCAGAGTTGAACAGCAGCGACTCGCCGTCAGTGTCAAAGCAACGAAAGCACAACTCAACGCCACGAGCTCGCGGCTGCAACAGTTACAAACACTTGCCAAGCTCAAGCGTGAGCAAGCTGATGCGTTAAAAGTTCGAGCTGGGACCGGTGGAGTATTGCAGATCGTTTCAGTGCAAGTTGGGCAGTCGGTTACTCTCGGACTCAATATGGCACGAGTTGCAGATCCGGCTTCACTAAAAGCCGAGTTGAGAATTCCGGAAACTCAAATCAAAGACGTAAGGATTGGACAGTCGGTAACGGTTGACACGCGAAACGGAACTATCCAAGGGAAAATTTCTCGTATCGATCCGGCAGCTCGCGAGGGGACGTTTACCGTCGACGCGGAATTGACCGGACCATTACCACCCAGTGCGCGACCGGATTTGAGTGTAGATGGAAACATTCTCCTCGAACAGCTTAAGAACGTTTTGCACGTAGGCCGTCCAGCTTTTGGCCAGGGTCAGCAAACAGTTGGCATGTTTGTACTGACGCCGGATGGAAGCGAAGCCGTTCGTACAACGGTTGGTCTCGGACGTTATTCAGTTAGCACGATCGAGATCGTAAGTGGCCTGAAGGAAGGTGATCAGGTAATCATTTCTGACACCTCGGCGCTGGATGGTTACAACGTGATTCGGATTCGTTAGCGGAAGTTGTGTTGCTCTAACGCAGTTTCAATTTAAAGTCAGCGACAAGGCTAGGGATTGTCGGACATCAATAAGGAGCACTTAATGAGTTCAACTCGCCCCCTTATTCATCTTTCTGATGTGAAGAAAGTCTTCTATACGGACGAGGTCGAGACCCATGCCCTTTCAGGGATTCATCTGGACATCAAACAAGGTGAATACGTCTCGATTGCCGGCCCATCAGGTTGTGGTAAGTCGACTTTGTTATCGATCCTCGGCTTGCTCGATACGCCGACGGCCGGTGAGTACGTACTAAACGAACATCCCGTCGAAAACCTTTCGCTTTCGGAGCGAGCGCGAATCAGAAACAGGGAAGTTGGTTTCATCTTCCAGAGTTTCAATTTGATTGGCGATTTGACGGTTTATGAAAACGTGGAACTGCCTTTGACCTACAGAGGAATGAGTTCCGGTGAGCGTAAGAAGCGCACAACGGAAGCGCTGGAACGTGTTGGTATGGCGCATCGTGCCAAGCATCTTCCCAGCCAACTCTCCGGAGGTCAGCAGCAACGCGTTGCTGTTGCACGTGCGGTAGGTGGAGCACCAAGCATCCTACTGGCGGACGAGCCCACTGGAAACCTCGACTCAACAAACGGCGAAGCGGTGATGGAGTTGATGCGTGAGCTTCATCGTGGTGGCGCAACCATCTGCATGGTTACACACGACCCGCGCTACGCTCAGCATGCTGATCGCATCGTCCACTTGTTTGACGGCTTAATCGTCGAAGAAGAGGCAGGATCCGAACGGCGCGAAATTCGTGAAGCCAAGCGTGAGCTGGAAGAGAGTGGATTCGGAGCGATTTCATGATCAGTTTGCGCGGCATTGAGAAGTCGTTTCCGCATGGTCCCACAAAGACCTACGTGTTGCGGCGGATCGACCTCGATATCAAGCCAGGCGAATTTGTTTCTATCATGGGTCCGTCGGGGGCGGGGAAGTCGACATTACTCCACATTCTGGGAATGCACGATCAGTCATGGGCCGGTGAGTATTACTTTGACGATGTGGCGGTGCATTCGCTTGATGGGAAGAAAAGGGCCGCTCTGAGAAATCGGAATATTGGTTTTGTTTTTCAGAGCTATCACTTACTCGACGACCAAACGGTCTTTGAGAATCTCGAACTGCCACTTTCTTACCGCGATGTGAGTAAGAAAGACAGGCAGTCGATCGTCTGCGACACGTTGGACCGATTTCAGATGGTCGGAAAAAAGGATCTGTTCCCGACTCAGCTATCAGGTGGTCAGCAGCAACTCGTCGGAATAGCACGTGCAGTGGTGGCGAGTCCGCGGATCATCCTGGCTGACGAACCAACCGGCAATCTTCATTCAGCCCAGGGGAAAGAGATCATGGATATGTTCAAGCGGTTGAATGACGAAGGCACGACCATCGTTCAGGTGACGCATTCAGAGGTGAATGCGGAATATGGCAATCGCATTATCCGACTCGAAGACGGTTGGATTGTAAATAGTTAAAGTCTCCTTAACCCTGTAGTTGCTCAGAAAAAAGTAGCGAAAACGGCTGCGAGCGTTGCTCTCATCGTCGCGTGCCTCCGTTACACGTGTGCCCGCTTGACGGTGATGACCATACCGAGAAAGGCATTATGGACACACTGTTAAAAGATATTCGCTACAGCTTGCGCTGCCTTCTTAAGCAGCCAACATTCACCCTCGTCGCTCTCTTTACGCTGGCGCTCGGCATTGGTGCTAACACTGCAATCTTCAGTGTCATCAATGCGCTGATCATAAACCCACCTGCCATCATCGAACCCGAACATGTCGTTTCTATATGGTCCACTACAACCGGTGAGCGTATTGAGGGTTACATCTCCTATCCCGATCTGAAGGATTGGCAGTCAAAAAATCAGAGTTTTGAGCTGATTGCCGGTTATAAAGCGAACGGATTCAACTTCACGCAGAACGACGAAGTTGAACGTATTCCGGGAATGTGTGTCACAGCCAACTTCTTTCCGCTATTAAAGACCAGCGTGCTGCGCGGGCGTAACTTCGAAGAGGAAGAGGAAAAGCGGGGCAGCGCGGCAGTTGCGATTATTAGTTATGAGTTCTGGCAAAACCGCTTAGGTGGCGATGAAAACGTTCTCAATAAAACACTCGCACTTAACGGCAAAACGTTTTCAATAATCGGTGTCTTGCCGTCAAAGTTTGCGTTCCCACTAGTCGGTCAAGAGTCGTCTATTTGGACCACAGTTTCGGACGAGGGGGGAAACCTTGAACAACGTGGATCCCATGTTCTTCGGGCAGTGGGCAGACTCAAACCTGATGTCTCGACCGAAGCCGGCCAAGCGGAGATGTCGACAATCGCCGCGAATCTGGCGCAGGAATTTCCTCAGTCCAATCGAGACACGACCGCATTCGTCGTAAAGATTGACGAACAAATTGTAGGTCGCGACATCCGCCGCGCGCTTTGGCTCTTACTGGGTGCAGTAGCCTTCATCCTCCTAATCGCATGCACAAACACAGCAAATCTTTTACTCGTTCGCGCGAGTGCTCGTCAGAAGGAAACCGCTATTCGGGCTGCGCTTGGTGCAGGTCGCTGGCGTCTGGCGAGACAGTTGATTACTGAAAGTGTTCTTTTGTCGTTGATCGCCGGTGGCCTAGGTCTGCTTGTCGCATTTTGGGGCTTGCGCGCAATTACTTACTTTGGTGAGGACCAATTACCGCGACTGGCTGAGGTTCAAATCAACGGGCGCGTTTTGCTCTTCACGTTCACCGTCTCAGTTCTAACTGGTCTCCTGTTCAGTTTGCTTCCTACGTTCAAAGCGTCGCGCACTGATGTGAACGAGGTATTGAAGTCCGGGACCAAGGCTGCCACGAGTAGCAGAAGCTTGCGGTTGTGGCGAAACGCTCTCGTCGTTTCTGAAGTTGCGCTGAGCTTGATCCTACTTGTGGGCGCCGGCCTGATGATCAAGAGTTTCGTGCAGTTGATAAATGTCGCGCCAGGCTTTGATCCCACCAATGTTCTAACCGGACGAATCAGCATGACGCGTGCAGCGTACGACGACTCTGATGAGCGCGTACGTTACGTGGACCAGACTCTCACTCGACTACAGGCGCTGCCCGGGGTAGAGAGCGCTGCATTTGTAGCGCCAATGCCGTTCAGCGGCGGCAATGTCTTTGGCGATTTTTCAATTGAAGGTCGACCACGACCAGAACCTGGTACCGAGCCGTCGGCAAGCGTGCGTAGCGTAACTCCTCAGTACTTTCAGGCTATCAAGATTCCCTTAATCAAAGGACGTTACTTCACAGATCAGGACAAACGCGGTGGGGTTGGAGCGGTTATCGTCAACCAAACATTTGCTCAACGTTACTTTCCTGGTGAAGAACCAGTAGGCAGATTCATTTCCAACATAGGTGCAAATCAGAACGAAGGCGATCCAGAGCGGTGGGAAATAGTCGGGGTTGTCGGCGATGTACATCATAGCAGTCTGACGAACGCAGCCAGGCCTGAGCTTTTCCTGCCGTTTCAGCAGAACAGTTGGTCATGGGGGAATTTCTTTGTACGAACGAAAGTAGCGCCCCAGACGTTGGCTGAAAGTTTTCGGCAGGAAGTCAAAGCTGTTGACAAGAGTGTGCCGATAACAGACGTGCGGCCGCTTTCGGAGGCAATCTCGGCAACGTTGACGCAGCCGCGATTCTATACGCTGCTCTTTGGAGTATTTGGCGCGATTGGCCTGCTGCTGACAATGACAGGTGTGTATGCGCTCATCTCCTTCACCGTTTCACAACGTACCCAGGAGATAGGAATTCGAATGGCGCTTGGCGCCACGCAACAGAACGTGGTGCGGCTAGTGCTGTGGCAGGGAATAGTTTTGGCAGTGGTTGGGGCAGTGCTTGGACTGGCGATCTCATTCGCACTCTCTCGCTTGATCGTAAGTTTGCTGTTTCAAGTCGAACCTACTGACATGACGACGTTTGGTGTTGCGACAGCTGTATTGCTCATTTCAGCTTTCCTTGCGAGTTACATTCCGGCGAGGCGAGCTACAAAGGTGGATCCGTTGGTAGCGCTTAGGTACGAATAAATTATGGACTCCCTACTAAAAGATACAAGCTACGCTATCCGTAATCTGATCAAGCGACCCGGCTTTACCTTGATCGCCGTTGTCACTCTGGCTCTGGGCATCGGTGCTAATAGCGTGATCTTTAGTGCAATCAACGCGCTGCTGTTGAAGCCTCTTCCATTCCCTGAGTTGGATCGAGTGGTTGCCGTTTGGGACAGGAATCAAGCTCGAGGTGTCGAACGCAATGAAGTGGCGATGGCCAATTATCTCGATTGGAAAGCTCAGAACCAGTCGTTTGAGAATCTGGGTCTGTACGCATGGTGGAGTGCAAATCTTACCGGTCAGGAGACTCCTGAACGTCTTCAAGGCTTCGTTGTGACCTCGAACTTTTTCGACGTCACCGGAGTTAAACCGATCATGGGCCGCACGCTAACAGCGGATGAGAATGAGCCTGGCAAAGATCAAGTCGTAGTTATTAACTACAGTTTGTGGCAGCGCCGCTTTGGTGGAGATCCTAATATCGTCAACAAGACGGCGACGTTGAATGGCATTACTCGAACGATTGTTGGTGTCATGCCTCAGGGGTTCAACTACCCGAAAGGCGCCGAATTGTACGCACCTATTCGGATGACTCCCGAGTTAGTGCGTAATCGACAGTTTCATACATACCTCGTGGTTGGACGTCTAAAGCCTGGAGTATCGATCGCGAATGCTCAGGCAGAGTTAGACACAATCACTGCCAGACTGGCGCAACAGTATCCCGAATCAAATACCGGACTCAGCGCCGGAGTCTTTCCAATCATTACTGACACGGTTCGTCTTTATCAGACTGCGTTGTGGGTGATGATGGGTGCAGTTGGATTTGTTTTATTGATTGCGTGCGCGAACGTCGCGAACCTGATGCTTGCTCGGGCCAGCGGCAGACAAAAAGAGATCGCCTTGCGTGCTGCGCTCGGTGCGAGCCGGTGGCGCATCATTCGGCAGTTACTAACTGAGAGCTTGCTGGTGGCGCTAATCGGCGGAGCACTCGGAGTAATGATCGCGTTCTGGGGAATCGATCTCTTACGCGCTTCAAATCCAGGCGAGGCCTCAAAGTACGCACCCGGATGGGATCATTTAGGAATCAACCTTCCAGTACTCGGATTCACCGTTGCAATCTCACTCTTAAGCGGCTTGATATTTGGTCTGTTTCCTGCGTTTCAAGCCTCCCGGCCAAATCTAAACAATGCATTGAAAGATGGTGGCCGGCAGTCAGTAGGCGGATCGCATCGATTGCGAAGCTCGCTCGTAGTTTTTGAAGTCGCGCTTTCACTAATGTTGCTGATCGGGGCCGGGCTATTGGGACGTAGTTTCCTCTCCCTCTTACAAACTGATCCCGGTTTCAACTCCGACAACTTGCTCACGATGACCTTCGTTTTACCCGGAACCAAATATAAGGACCGTCCGATGAGAGCGGCTTTTTATAACGATCTGGTCCAACGGGTAAAAGGACTTGCCGGTGTGGAATCGGCAGGCGTAATCAGCAACATACCGTTGGGCGGCTCGAATAGTTCGGATGCTTTCTTAATTGAAGGGGTTCCCGAGCCGGCGCCGGGGCAGGAAAACGATGGTCGTTCGCGAGTATGTTCACCTGATTACTTCCAGACAATGAAGATTGGAGTACTTAAGGGCCGGGCTTTCACGGATCAAGACAGACCCAATTCGACTCCAGTTGTAATCGTTAACGACACCTTTGCTCGCAAGTACTGGCCCGGCGTCGATCCGATTGGCAAGCGCATGCGTCTGATGGGTCCGATTGAGGAAAACCCCTGGCGAGAAGTGGTTGGGGTCGTGCAGGACGTCAAGCATGAACTAAATCTTCCGGTCACGACAGACTTCTACATGCCTCATGCGCAGGAATCCTGGAACAGCATGGTGCTGGTGGCAAGAACAAGAGTTGAACCCACGGCAATGACGGTTCCGATTAAACAAGCAGTCTGGTCCATCGATAAGGACCAACCAATGTTTGACATCTACACGATGGAGCAACTGCGTGCGATCTCGGTCACGCTTTACTCCTTCTCGTCGGTGATGTTGGGAATATTCGCGGCCATAGCTTTAGTGCTGGCTTCTATCGGCATTTACGGAGTGATGGCCTTTGCAGTCACACAACGAACTCACGAGATTGGCGTCCGGATGGCACTCGGGGCAAGGACATCCGACGTCATGAAGATGGTTGTGATGCACGGAATGAAGCTCGCTTTTATCGGTGTTGTCATCGGGCTCGCAGGGGCATGGGCCTTGACGAGATTCATTGAAAAACTACTCGTTGGTGTGCAGACGACGGACATCCTGACGTTTGGTGTCGTCTCTACATGCCTTCTGCTTGCGGCGCTACTTGCTTGTTTCGTTCCAGCTAGAAGAGCAACGAAAGTGGATCCATTAGTGGCCCTTAGATACGAATAGAGTGAAGGAAAGGAACATGGACGCGATAATCAAGAACATTCGCTACGCAATCCGCAGTCTTTTTAGAAGACCAGGTTTTTCGTTGATCGCCATCATTACTTTGGCTCTGGGAATCGGAGCAAACACGGCGATCTTTAGCGTGGTTAACGCGGTTTTGTTGAAGGCGCTTCCATTTCGAAACCCGGAACAATTAGTTGCTGTTAATAAGTCTGCAGATTCGGAAGGATTACCTGGCCCTCCTGCTGCTTACGAATACATGGCATGGAGTGAGAGCAATAAAACCTTTGAGAATCTGGCTGCTTTCTCCAACGACAGTTACAACCTTGTCGGACAAGGTGAACCGGAACGAATTTTATGCGCAAAAGTCACCGCAAGTATGTTTCCGCTGCTGGGAGTCCAACCAGTTGCTGGTCGCACCTTTCTTCCTGAAGAAGATCAGCCAGGAGGAAATCCATCTGTTGTTGTTAGCGAAGGATTCTGGAAACGGCGTTTCAGCGGCAAGTCCTCGATAGTGGGAAGCAGCATTCAGCTGAACGACAAGAGTTACACGATTGTCGGGGTGATGCCGAATAACTTTCGCTTTCCAGGTGAGTACGAGGTCTGGTTGCCGATTGCGCTGGACCGGCAGAGGGAGTTTTACGGCGACTATTTCTCAATGGTCCAAGTCGTGGGACGTCTAAAGGAGGGATCGTCGCCAGAAGCTGCCAGGTCTGAGTTGGGTTTGATTTCTCGTCAGACATCGGAGTTGGGACGGGGAGAAAAGCTGCCTGTATCCACCATTGAAGTAGTCCCACTTCACAAAAATCTTGCCGCTGGTTTTCGATTGGCAGCCCTGGTCCTCTGGGCTGCGGTTGGACTTGTGCTGCTCATTGCTTGCGCGAACGTAGCAGCTTTGACTCTATCCCGAACTCTTGCGCGACAAAAAGAGATGGCAGTTCGATCGGCAGTTGGTGGGCGTCCTCGTCAATTGTTGAGCCAGCTCTTGACCGAGAGCCTCGTGCTCGGAGTTGCTGGTGGCGCGCTAGGCATACTGATCGCGTTCTGGGGGATCAAAGCGATCACCACCATTATACCGAGGAGCTTGGTCGCTACGGTTTATGATTTGAGTGCGATACGGCTCGACGGAAGAGTACTTCTCTTTACTCTTATCATTTCACTTCTGACTGGAGTGATTTTTGGACTGGCGCCGGCAATTACCTCATCTCGACCCGACCTGGTGAAAACTCTGCGTGAAGTGGCCGCAGTTAATCCACTGAACTTTGGTCTAAAGAGCCTGCGTGGATGGCTTGTAGTAGGCGAAATATCAATTGCGGTAATCCTGCTGCTAGCAGCTGGCTTATTAACCCGAAGCTTTTCTCAACTTCTCTCTGTCGATACTGGTTTTGATGCGCACAATGTCTTGAGTGCGCGCATCGACTTACCTCGCTCCGTTTACTCTAAACCAAATCAAACAACTCAGTTCTACAACGAACTCTTCCAAAAGATCAGCACTACCCCCGGAGTGGAGTCAGTAGGCGCAATTAATCATTCACCTCTGGCTGGTTTCGGCATCATTGCGTTTACTGGGATAGAAGGAAATCAGCCGATGGATCGACAGCAGGACAACCCCCTCGGCATAGGAATGGTTACACAGGATTACTTTCGCACCTTAAAAATTCCCCTTATCAGCGGTCGTGAATTCAACAGCACCGACACAGCTGACTCCCAAAAAATCGCTCTCGTGAATCAAGCTTTTGCTAAGCGTTATTTCTCCGGCTCGGAAGTTCTAGGCAAGCGTGTCGGGTTCGGCTGCAAGGACAACCTTTGCCGAACGATTGTCGGTGTTGTTGGCGACATAAAACAGGAATCGTTAATCGACAATGTCGGTCCGGAGCTTTATGTGCCTGCGTCACAAATGCCAATGAACGGCATGACTGTGTTTGTACGAACTAATTCGGATCCATCTGCGCTTGCTGCAACCTTACGCAATCAAGTGCTGTCAATCGACCCCAATCAACCTATTTACAGCGTGCAAACACTCGAACAACGGATTGCCGAGACGGTCGCCGACACTCGCGCCTTGATGCTTCTCTTTGCGGTGTTTGCAGGGCTGGCTCTGACTCTGGCGACGATCGGTATCTACGGAATCATTTCTTACTCGGTCAGTCAGCGCACTCACGAGATTGGTATCCGTATGGCGCTAGGTGCCGGCACCAATGATGTTTTGAAACTCATCATGAAAAACGGACTGACTCTGACGGTAGCAGGTTTAGTGATCGGTGTCGGAGGGGCATTCGCGTTGACACGTTTCCTGAGAACCTTACTTTTCGGTGTCACCCCTACGGACAAACTAACCTTTGTGATTGTTTCTGCTTGTCTCCTGGTTGTTGCGTTACTCGCATGCCTCGTTCCGGCACGTCGAGCAACAAAAGTGAATCCCTTGGTGGCGTTGCGTTGGGAGTAAGAGGCCTTTATGGAATCATTATTTAAAGACCTGCGATATGGGATGAGAGGGTTGTTGAAGCGACCAGGCTTCACCATCGTAGCTTTGGTTGCGCTGGCCCTCGGTATCGGAGCAAACACAGCAATATTTAGCTTGGTGAATGCTGTGCTGGTCCAGCCACTCCCGTTTCCCGAACCGGACAGACTGGTCTGGGTTTGGGGGAACATCAGGCAGGGTGGTAACAGAGCCAGTACCTCGCCACTCGACTTTCTTGACTACCGCCAACAGAACACAACCTTTGAGGAATTTGCCGCTACATTCTCGTTTCCAGTTCCCGTGAACTTAACTGGAAGCGGCGAACCTGAACGACTGACGTCCTCTGTGGTTACGGGAAATTATTTCAAGGCTCTTGGTATCAACCCGGCAATGGGCCGCACTTTTGTCCTAAGCAATGAAAAGCCCGGCAACGATCAAGTAGCAGTTCTCAGTTATCCACTCTGGCAACGGAGGTTTGGGGGCGATCCGGAGATCCTCAACAAGACAGTAATACTCGACGGAAGGTCATTTTCAATCGTCGGCGTGATGCCAAAAGACTTTGACTTCCCACGGGGATCCGAATTGTGGTTGCCGATGAACTTTGATCTGTCACCAGGAATGAAACAACGTAAGGCTCACTTCTTACGACCAGTCGGAAGACTTAAGAACGGGGTCACCTTGGCCCAGGCCCAAGCGGATACGGATGTGGTAGCTCGTCGATTAGAAGAGCTTTATCCAGACACTAACAGAGGCTGGAACTTGCGTCTTGTCAGTCTTCGAGATCAGCTCGTCGGGAATACGCGGCCGACACTGTTCATCCTTCTGGGAGCAGTTGGATTTGTACTTCTGATTGCGTGCGCAAACGTTGCGAACCTGTTGCTGGTTCGAGCTACGGCGAGGCGTCGTGAAATTGCTTTGCGAACCGCTCTTGGGGCGAGTCGCTTTCGGATTGTCAGACAGATGATCACTGAAAGTGTTTTGCTGAGTCTAATCGGCGGAACACTCGGAGCACTGTTGGCGGGCTGGGGAGTTCAGGTCCTCGTTGCCCTAAGCGGTGACAGCTTGCCATCAACTGCAAATGTCAGAATTGATGCGACGGTGTTGGCCTTCACTCTTCTGGTCTCCATTATTACCGGACTTTTGTTTGGTATTGCTCCCGCATTTCGCACTCTTAAGTTCAATCTCAGTGACTCTTTAAAAGAGGGCGGCCGAACTATTGGCGAAGGTGCTCGACGAAACTTAACGCGCAGCGGATTGATAATCGTCGAGAGTGCCGTGGCGGTTGTACTGCTCGTCGGAGCTGGTCTGTTAATTAGAAGTCTGATTCGTTTGCAAAACACAAGTCCAGGTTTCGACTCGCATAATGTTCTGACGATGCGCGTTGATTTGCCGGAAGACAAATACGCGAAGGAAGATCAGACGACGAATTTCTTTACCCAGCTCGAAACTCGCCTTCGTGGGCTACCCGGTGTCGATAGTGTTGGACTTATCAGCGAGCTCCCTCTCAGCGGCCAGCTAAATGACATTCCCTACGCGGTGGAAGGTAGGGCACCTGGACCTGATCAAGGGTTCGACCACGACTTCAGGCGGGTGAACACAGAATACTTTCGCTCGATGAGAATTCCTCTTCTTCGTGGAAGAAACTTTACCGAACAGGAAGTACAGCAGAGTGCGAAAGTGATCTTGATTAGTGATCTTCTGGCTCGCGAGGTGTTCCCGAATGAAGAACCAATTGGTAAGCGCCTGATGATGGGTATTGGCGATGGCACTTACGAAATCATAGGCGTAGTCGGTGACGTGCGACATCACGCACTCGAAGCTGAACCTTCTCCAGCGATGTATATGCCCAGCGTCGCAGGAAACTGGATGAACGTCGTGATTCGTTCAAATTCGGATACTACAAATCTCACCGCAGCTGTGCGTCGAGAGGTCAAAGGAATCGATCCCGATCAACCAATTGCCGCCGTCAAGACAATGGATGAGTGGTTAGCTACATCAGTCGCAGCGCCGAGGTATCGCACATTGTTATTAGCGCTGTTTGCATTGATAGCTCTCATACTCGCAGCAACCGGGATTTACGGAGTGATGTCGTATTCCGTTAGTCAGAGAACTCATGAAATAGGTGTGCGAATGGCTCTCGGCGCCAGGCAAATGGACGTACTCAGGCTGGTTGTTCTTCAGGGAATGTTTTTGGTTGCAATTGGAGTGGCAGTCGGACTGTTGGCAGCGATCGGACTCACGCGATTGATGTCGACCGTTTTGTTTGATGTCACTCCAAAGGATCCTGTGACGTTTGTGTTTGTTTCAGTGTTTCTGCCGCTGGTGGCATT
>JGI12686J13345_100045_pt1 | contig 14389 bp, 16 predicted proteins | sample TexAe_OM2H0_O2_FD_13345 | JGI IMG/M metagenome (IMG submission 13345) | reverse complement strand
TAGCATGATCACAAAGACCACCAACACCATGATCGCGCCGGCATAAACAATCACTTGAACAGCGGCGATGAATGGCGCGGCCAGCATTACGTACAAACAAGCTAAGGAGATGAATACACCGATCAGCGAGATGGCACTATAGAGCGGATTGCGTTGGGCAACGACGGCAATTGCGCAACCGACGGCCATACCGGCAAAAAGAATGAAGAACAGAGCAAGCATCTGGTCAGACGAAAAAGTAAATCGCGGTTGCAGTCAGAAAAATGTTCAGGATTGCGGCCGGCAATAGAAACTTCCAACCAAAGCTCATCAATTGGTCGAAACGGAAGCGGGGCAGCGTCGCGCGCAACCAGATGTAGAGAAACAGAAAAAGAAAAATCTTGACCAGAAACCCGATTGCGCTAACCAGTCCGTACAAGATACTTCCTTTGCCGAGCAATGCTTCTGCAAAAGGTACATTCCATCCACCAAAAAAGAGAGTGGTTGCCAGCATCGACACTGTAAACATGTTGATGTATTCGGCAAGGAAGAACAGCGCAAACTTCATGGCGCTGTACTCGGTGTGGAAACCCGCCACCAGTTCGGTTTCGGCTTCTGGAAGATCGAATGGGACGCGATTGGTCTCGGCAATGGCCGCGATCAGGTAAAGGATAAAACCCAAAGGTTGAAAGAGTACGTACCAACCGGTCCCGTACCAGCGTGACTGCTGGTCCACAATTTGTCCGAGGTCAAGTGTGCCTGATACGAGGATCACGCCGATAAGGCTAAGACCCAGTGCGAGTTCGTACGAAATCATCTGCGCCGACGAACGCAGACCACCCATCAAGCTGTATTTGTTGTTTGACGACCAACCTGCTAACGCAATTCCATAAACTCCAATTGACGTAATACCGAGTACATAGAGGAGTGCGACATCAAATCGTGCTACCACCAATGGAATCGTTTTATTGATGAAGGGAATCGTCGTATCCGGTCCAAACGGATAGACAATCATCGTCATCAGTGCGGCCATCGTTGCGATAACTGGAGCCAGAAAATAGATGAAGCGAGTTGACTTGTCCGGAACGATGTCTTCTTTAAGTATGAATTTGAGAAGATCCGCGAATGGTTGCAGGATGCCGCCGTATCCGACTCTATTTGGACCAAGCCGTCCCTGTATCAACCCAAGTACGCGTCGTTCAGCAAGAACCGTGTAGGCAACAACAAGCAACACCACTACAAAGACCACGGTGATGGCAACAAACTTCAATACAATGTCCAGGATAAGCTGCCAGTCCATTGAGCTCAATCTCCTGCCACCGACGCTTCACGCAGCAGATTAGCGTCAACGGTGATCTGGTAGAGCGGAGAGACCCTTGTGGTTTCAGGTCGAGGGTTGCCAGATGCCAACAAATGAAACTGTGGAACCTTATCGGTAAGCGTGCCGATTTTGAAAAGTTCGTGACCGACCTCAGGCGTGGTTGTCAGCTTGTCTCCGGAATCGGAAAGACTCTCAACCCGTTTTCGCAATGCACTCCTGGCGGCAGATACATCTGACTGCGCTATAGCGTGTTTTACTTGAACTGGATTCTGTTCGTCCTTGAGTAATGGGTAGCGTATTCCGTTATACGCAGGGATCTTTTCGGCTAACTCCCGGAAGACGGCGCTGGCCGACATGGCAAAGCCAAAATCAACTCCAAGTTCCTCCGCGATTTGAGCAGTTATGATCCAATCGGCCTTTGCCTGGTTGAGTGGAGCGATCGATTGCCGAACTCTTTGTACCTGCCCGCTATTGTTTGTGAATGTGCCATCGATCTCTGCGTACGAGGCGGCTGGTAAGACGACATCAGCAAACTCAGTAGTCGCACTTTGAAATAGTTCCTGTACTACCAGGAAATCCAATTTGGAAAGTGTGTCCACTCCATCCAACTGCTCCGGTAGAAAACCACCAGCAACGTACAACGCACGAATTGAGTCACCAGCAGCGCGCAGTATTTCATTTACGTCTCTTTCGCCGTCCATCCCCATATCAAACGCGCCTACACTGTTATTGAATAGTGGCAGCGGATGAAGCAGAACACGACGTCCATCGGCAGCAAAAGTGGAACCGAACTGGGCCAACAATACTTGAGACTCGGCGCTGACTTCGCCTCCAAACATCACAACGATGTCGCCATTGGTATTTGTGAGTGCTTGTCGAATCGAATCAATTTGTGCCGATTCAATCCCAGCCTTTTGAGCGGCGATTGAATCGTTAGCAGAATCCGAAAGGGCGAGAACGACTGCGTCTTCAGCACCCGCTCTTATATGAATAAATTCAGACGCTTGTTCCCGCAATCTGATCGGACGAGCGTTTACAACTATGAGTTTGGCCCCACCATTTCTGACAGCCTGACGTACTTGCTTCCCAGTGAGAGGTTGTAGCTCTTCTGGCTCGCCTCCGATCAGCAGAATTGTTTTTGCATATCGAATGTCACGATGGGTTGCGAGACTCGACCCTAAATTGGTGAAGAATGGCTTGAGACTGAAGGAGTCCGTAGTAGCAAAGTTCTCAGTGCCTACGAGTTCGGTCGCAAACTTATGCAGCGTGTAAAGGGCTTCATTTGTCAGACGCGGACTTCCAACGATACCAACTGAGTCGCGGCCATGCTGATCTGCAATTTCATCGAGCCGTTGTGCGACGTGACGAATAGCGTCATCCCAGGTGGCAGGAATTAGTTTGCCACCTTTCTTGTAGCGAATTAATGGAGTGCGAATACGATCTTCATGGTTTACAAATGGATGAGCAAACCGGCCTTTAATGCAGAGGAATTCGCCGTTGATCCCGTTAACGTAACGATCACGAGCAACTACTCGCATCAGTTCGCCACCTCGAGAACCGAGTGACATCTGACATCCGTCAGAGCAGAAGTTGCACGTAGAAACGGTCTGGGCCAATTCCCATGGACGTGTTTGGTGTCGATAAGTTCCGTCGAGAAGCGTGCCTGTAGGACAAACCTCGATGCAGTTGCCGCACTGCGAACAGTCGAGCCAGCCAAGATAAGTTCCAATTACGGTGTGTGCGCCACGTCCACCCGCTTCAATGGCGTCTTCACCCATCCACTCGTCACAAACGCGAGTGCATCGCTTGCAGAGGATGCATCGTTGGGGGTCATTCGCCACCATTGGAGACAAGTAACGTTCGGCTGCGTAATTCTTTTGTTCGGTAAAGCGTTCTTCCAGACCGCCCCACTCAAACGTCATCTCCTGAAGCTCGCACTCACCTCCTCGATCACACACTGGGCAATCAAGCGGATGGTTGGCCAGCAGAAACTCAGTCATTGCACGTTGCGCTTTTATTATCTCTTCACTCTGCGTCGTGACTATCATCCCGTCAGTGCAAATGATCGTGCAGGATGTTTGCAGCTTGGGCATCTTCTCGATCCGTACGAGACACATGCGACATGAAGCTTGTAATGCGAGATCGGAGTAGTAACAGAATGAAGGGATGTCAAACCCTTTCTCGCGACAGACGTCGATCAGCCGCGCATTCTTGGGTACCTGAAAGGCGCGTCCGTTTATTGTTAAGTTAACAAGTTCAGTCGCCATAGAAATCGTTTCAGCCGTTGCCATTCGTGAGGTGTTTCATAAAGTCTTCAGGAAATCTCTTAATTGCGGACTGTATTGGCCAGGACGCTGCGTCACCGAGTGGACAGAATGACTTACCCTCGATGTTGTCGCACAGGTCGAGCATCAACTGCGCATCTTCCGGTCGACCCTGTCCGTCAGCGATCCGCTTAAAAACTTTTACCAGCCAGTCGGTGCCCTCGCGACAAGGCGTGCACCAGCCGCAAGATTCATGTTTGTAAAACTCGGTTAGATTCTTGGTCGATTCAAAGACGTCGACAGTTTCATCCATGACGATGAAACCACCAGAACCAACGCTTGAGCCTGCAGCGACAAGGCCTTCGTAATCGAGGCGAACATCTTTACCGATGATTTGATCCGCACGCATGATGTAGACCGACGAACCACCTGGAATCACTGCTTTTAGTTTCTTGCCATCGAGCATTCCGTCGCAGTCTTCCATGATGAACTTTTCCATGTCGTCATAGCCCATTGGTAGTTCGTAGACACCTGGACTATTGACATGACCAGACACGGACCAGACTTTTGTACCACCACTCTTTTCAGTTCCAAGCTTCTGGTAGGCTTCTCCCCCCATCTTGATAATGTCTGGTACGGCCGTGAGTGTTTCGACGTTATTAACGACCGTCGGACAAGCGTATAGACCAGAAACAGCAGGGAAGGGAGGTTTCATTCGAGGATGACCTCGCATTCCTTCCAATGAACTCAAAAGCGCTGTCTCCTCACCGCAAATGTATGCTCCAGCGCCGGTGTGAGTGTGAATCTCACAGGAGAAATCAGTTCCAAGGATCTTATTGCCCAACAATCTTGCGGCACGCGCTTCCTCGATCGCGACATCCATGATGTCTATCAAATATTTGTACTCGCCACGCGTATAGATGTAATTGATCTTTGCACCAAGTGCGTAACCAGCGATCAACATGCCTTCGAGCAGCATGTGAGGATCGCGCTCCATCAGATACCGGTCTTTGAATGTTCCAGGTTCTGATTCGTCAGCATTGCAAACCACATATTTTGGCTTGGGCGAATCTTTCGGTACAAAACTCCACTTCATCCCAGTGGGAAAACCGGCGCCGCCTCGACCACGCAAAGCCGATTTCTTTACTTCATTGATGACGTCATCTGGTGACATGCCATCGAGGACTTTCTTGAGTGCCTCGTAGCCACCATTTCGACGATAAACGTCAAGACTCCGTGAATTCTCGAGATGAACTCGACGAAGTTGAAGCGGTTCACATCCGACTGCAGCTATGCGCATAAGCAATAAACTAAGGTAAAGCGTCGAGTATCTTGTCGACCTTTTCGGGTGTCAGATCCTCGTGATAATCAAAGTTGAGTTGAAACATTGGCGCTGTGCCGCAAGAACCCAGGCATTCAACTTCAGAGAGCGTAAAGCGACCGTCCGCAGTGGTCTCACCCACCTTAATCCCAAATTTCCTGGAACAGTGTTCGGTGATTTTTGCAGCGCCACGAATCTTGCACGAAAGAGTTTTACAAACCTGAATGTGATATTTGCCAACAGGTTCGGTATTGATCATCGAATAGAAAGTTGCTACTTCCCAAATATCAGTGACGCGGACCTTCAGTCGATTTGCCAGGTACAAAACACCCGGTGGATCCAAATATCCCCGCTCACGCTGGACGATAAACATCAATGGCAAAATCGCGGAACGGATAACCGGATACTTAGCGAGATGACGATCGATCTCCGCTTCAATTTCCGGAGCAAAGGTCGCCATCTCAACGCCCAGGTCGACAGGCTGAGAGAGTGGTTGAATCTGAGTTAACGGAGTACTCATAGATTTCCGGAAGTTTGAACTTTGTGCTTTGTACTTTGATTCTTCAAGCAGCCATTCTTGTGTAGAAGACCAAAGCACAAAAGACAAAGTACAAAGTACTAAGTACTAAGCACGAAGTACAAAGTACGATTCCTGTCGAATTACCTATCGATTTCGCCGAGGACGATATCAAGTGAACCGATAATAGCCACAACGTCCGCAACCATTTCTCCAGAGGCAAGATCTGGTAGCGCTGACAGATTTACAAAACTTGGACCACGAAAATGGACTCGACTCGGTTTTGGACCGCCATCCGACTTCATATAAACGCCAAGTTCACCTTTGGACGCCTCAATCGGATGATAAACCTCGCCAGCCGGGACGTTGAATCCCTCGGCGATGATCAGGAAGTGATGAATCAACGCATCCATATGCTTCTTCATCGCTTCGCGATCAGGTAGTACTACTTTTGGTGCGTCAGCCTTTACCGGACCCGGCTTGAGACGCGATAACGCCTGGGTTGAGATACTGTGCGACTCCTTTAACTCGCGCATGCGGACCATATAACGTGCCCAAACGTCGCCATCCGGTTCAGTTGGTACTTCGAAGTCGTACTTCTCGTAACCGGTATAGGGATTGGCACGTCTAATATCGAGATTGACGCCACTACCTCGTAAGCATGGTCCTGAGAGTCCCCAGTCGATTGCATTTTCTGCCGAAATGCGTCCGATACCCTGAGTTCGCTTTTGAAATATCCTGTTTCCGCTCAGGAGTGTATGAAACTCGCCAATCGCGCGAGGAAAGTCATCCAAAAACTGCTTGCAGCGGTGCTCAAATCCGGCGGGCAGGTCCATCATCAAGCCGCCAATCCTGAAGTACGAAGGCGTTAAGCGTCCACCCGACGCTGCTTCAATCAAATTTAGAATTTTCTCGCGCTCACGGAAGCAATAGAAGAAAACGGTCATTGCTCCAAGGTCGAGTGCGTGCGTTCCAAGCCACACGAGGTGCGAAGCTATTCGTTGAAGCTCGCAGGTTAAGACCCGAATTGTTTGCGCTCGCTCTGGAATCTCGAGTCCGAGTAACTTCTCGGCGGCCATAACATACGCGAGGTTATTACCGAGAGGATTGAGATAGTCCATGCGGTCGGTAATGACAATTCCTTGCTGGTACTTCTTGTACTCAAAGAGCTTCTCCATTCCTGTATGGAGATAACCGATGTCAGGCGTCGTTTTGACCACCATTTCACCGTCCAGCACCAACTCGAGACGAAGCACACCGTGCGTCGACGGGTGCTGTGGTCCCATCGAAATCGTCATCTGTGTGTCCAATGGACGATCGACGACTTCGAATTGCGGCGGAATGTTGGCGGCAGTGCTCATTTATTTAAGGCGACTATTTCAGGCTGTACGGTTCGTAACCTCGTAAGGGAAAGTCTTTTCTCAAGGCGTAACCCTGCCAGTCTTCCGGCAGCAAAATCCTTCTGAGATCCGGGTGTCCGTCAAAAATCACTCCGAAAAGATCATAGGTCTCACGCTCATGCCAATTTGCAGTTCGCCAAATTGAGGTGACACTCTGGACATGAATATCTTCCTCAGTCAGCAGGACCTTTATGCGAATTCGATGATGTTTACTGGTTGAGAAAAGATGGTAGTTGACCTCGAACCGTGGTTCTTCTTCGACGCCGCGATCGACCCCACAAAGATCAGCGAGAAAATCAAATCGCCCCTCGGGCCATCCTTTTAAGAATGAGCAAACAGTCACGATAAGCTCACGTGGGACCACGATTGTGATCTCGCCAAAGGCGTTAATGATGTCGGAAATCCATTCTGGATGTTCACGCTGTAACGCCGTCACGAGTTGTGACGGCGCCTGCTCTGAACTCTGAGATGGTTCCGGCGAAGCCTGGGTCTGTTCCGAACCTGATTCCATCCTCTTATTCGTTCTACTCTCTCTTACGAAGACCTTCGACGCTCGTGACGCGAAGCGATCGTGTATGGTCGAGATTCAGGCAGAGTGTTCTGTCGTGCAGTTGAGCCATCGGTAATTGGCAACGTTCCTGGCACTACCGCCTCTCGCGCCTCAATCTCGGGAATATCCTTTCGATCGCGAACACTTTCTTTCATTACCTTTTCCTGCAACATCATCACAGCGTGGATCAACATTTCAGGTCGAGGCGGGCAGCCTGGAATGTAGACGTCCACAGGAACTACCTTGTCGACACCCTGCACAATCGCGTAGTTATCAAAAACGCCTCCCGATGTTGCGCAAGCACCCATCGAAATAACCCACTTTGGTTCCGGCATCTGGTCGTAAATGCGTCGGAGGACGGGGGCCATCTTTCTCGATACTCGGCCTGAAACAATCATCACGTCAGCCTGTCGCGGACTGGCGCGAAAGACCTCCGAACCAAACCGGGCCAGGTCGTTGCGAGCAGAAGTGGCGTTCATCATCTCAATCGCGCAGCAGGCAAGGCCAAACGTAGCCGGCCACAAAGATGATTTTCGTGCCCAATTAATTAAGGAGTCCAGCCGGGTAGTCAAAACCTCGGGAAGGGCTTCAGCAATGATGTTTTCCAGTCCCATTAATAACCTTACCTCAGGCTGCGCTTCGTCTTCGTGCCTCTGCCTGACGGGCTTCCAGATCGGACAGAGCTCGAGCTTCTGCCTCTGCTTCTTGGCGAGCTTTCTCGCCCCAATCAAACGCGCCCTTCTTTACAACATAGATGTAGCCGACAAGCAGCAGGCCAATGAACACCATCATCTCGAGATAGACAAAGTTGCGCATTGAAGAGCTTTGAGAAGCAAATGATCTGAAGACTACGGCCCACGGAATCAGAAAAATGACTTCTATGTCGAACAGAATAAAGATCATCGCGATCAAGTAAAACTTGACGGAGAATCGTTCGCGAGCTGAGCCTACCGGGTCTTTGCCGCATTCGTAGGGCATCAGTTTAGTTTTAGTGCTTTTGCGTTGACCTACGAATTGTGAGAGCAGGACGTTGCCAATGGCAAAACCAGCAGCAACGATGAACATCAGAATGATGGGAAGGTAATCGTAAAGCTGAAAACGCATCTCAGACGCAATCCTCACCTGCTACTTACGATCCCAACAAACGGCATCGTTCGCGGCGAGTGCCACACTCAATTACGAGATTGAGAATCATTGTACAAGCTGATGCTAGTCTATGTGATCAAGGGTGTCAAGCATGCTCTATTGTCGATAATCCAAGTAAATCATCGAAGACGCTGTTCGTTTATCAGCAATCGAACAGACGCTGATCAGATCACACGTCGAGCCCGAGGTTGGAACACTGAAACGCTCAAAATCGAGCACAACGTCGTGCGCGCACTGGCAAAAGAAATGCTGATTGACCGTGAAAAAATGCTTGTGTTACCGTTCAGTAAGCCTCGAGTTGAGAGGCTTTGAGTTCAATATTAGAGCCAATCTTAAATCGGTCCTTACGTGATAACCGGATTCAACACAGATATCGAACATAATGGCGTGGTCTATCACGTTCAAACGGAAGACAAAGGACTCGATTCTCCTATTATTCTCTCCCTCGTTTATTCAGGTGGTGCGATTCTCGCCAGTAAACGTTCTCCTTATAAAGATCTCATTGCCTCTGGCTTTAGCGATGAAGTCCTGTCAGAGCGCTTAAAACGTCAACATCGGCTGATTTGTGCAGCTATTCACTCTGGCCGCATAAACGACCTCCGGAAGATGAGTGGACGTGTTCCAGGAGCCGAAACCGAGGCACTTGTTGATGAGCCAGACGAACCGCGGGTAACTGCGCCACTCGATGCGGTGGCAATTGAGGAACCTGTGGTTACACCTCAAGTTACAGAGCCTTTGGAGGCGATAGCTTTAGAGGAACAAGTAGAAATCAAGCAAGCTCCGAACGAAATCCATGAAGCACCGATTCCTGTCGAAGAATTTGTGCTGGAGGAAGAATCGGAGGATGAGATTGCGCCCCCCGAGTTTGAATTTGAGTTTGAGCCTGTTGGGACGCAGTCGTGGCTGCCACCGGAACCATCCAAACCGGTTGAACCAGAAGAACCAATTGAGGTAGAGCCGGAACTGCCTGTCGAAGAGCTAGGTCCTGAAGGCAGTGAGGATTTTGAGGTACATACAGAAGCCTACTCCGTTCATGACCCTCGACGCCGCAGCGATGGTGGGGCGGCTGGCTTGCTCATAGACTTTTTGGATGATGATGATCTCTACGCCGGTGAACGTCGTACCTTGCGTGTGTTGGTAAGTAATCGGAAGGGTGAAAATGAGAAGCCGATTGCGAACGTACCTGTGTCGATAAAAATCCTGGGCACAACTTTCCGACCACTGATCTTCTCACTCAAGACGCAGCGAGATGGTGTCGCCTCCGTTGACACACTAATTCCGCCATTCACGTCCGGTCGAGCTGCAGTGCTGGTACGAGCCGTGGTCAAAGATCAAGCGGCTGAACTCCGTCGTGTTATTCTGCCGCGCAGATGAGGATCTAACGCTATTGCAGTTATTCATAAACGGCGACTCCAAACAATTCTCCGATAATCTTTCCCTCGCAGATCTAATCTTGCAACTTGAACTGCCGGCCGTACGCATTGCCGTCGAACTCAATCGAGTTGTAATTCGACGAGGCGAGTGGAGTTCGACAATTCTTCGAGAAGGTGATCGGGTTGAGATCGTCCACTTTGTGGGTGGAGGCACAACTGCAAATTAGGATCATTGGTCACTTGTCATTTGACAATTCTCATTTATCATTTAGGTCTTTGGTCTTACTCGCGTCTTTGCAGTTAGGTCTTTGACTTCTTGAATTCTGGTAAAGGCCAAAGACCAAAAAACAAAGACCTAAGTCCAAAATGACAAATGAGAAATGTCAAATGACATATCGACCAATGATCCGGTTTTATCTGAGCGCGGGATTAGGTGTAGAGTCATATCATGCCAACAGCAATCACTCCACAGTCACTAAGCGATAGTTTTGAGGTCGGTGGTTACACATTTACGTCTCGATTAATCATCGGTACTGGTAAGTACAGAAGTTTTGACGAGATGAAGCGCGCCCATAAGTCGTCGGGTGCACAAATGGTTACGGTAGCTGTCAGACGTGTTCCTCTGGATCGGAGTAGCGAGTCTTTTTTGGATCACCTTGATCCGGCTTTGCAGATCCTACCAAATACTGCGGGTTGTTATAGCGCGGATGACGCCATTCGAACGGCTCGGTTAGCGAGAGAAGCTTTAGAGATAGATCTAGTCAAGCTCGAAGTAATTGGGGATCAAACAACGCTTTTTCCGGACAATGAACAGACGCTCGAAGCGGCGCGCATCCTGGTGAAGGAAGGCTTTGTTGTCTTGCCATATTTCAACGATGATCTAATCATGGCGAAGAAGCTTCTTGACGCTGGTTGCGCAGCAATCATGCCACTCGCTGCTCCTATCGGATCCGGACTTGGAGTGCAGAATCCGGCGAATCTGCGCATCATGCGTGAACAGCTTCCGGAGGCGACGATGATTGTCGATGCGGGGGTTGGTACAGCGAGCGACGCTGCCATTGCAATGGAGTTGGGTGCTGACGCGGTCTTAATGAATACGGCGATCGCTGAAGCTAATGATGCGGAAAAGATGGCCCAGGCAATGAAGTTGGCGATTGAGGCAGGTCGTCTTGCTTATGTCGCGGGAAGAATGAAGAAGCGTTTGTACGCCAGCGCTTCGAGTCCCTTAGAAGGTGTAATACGTTAAGGGTTTGGCTTCTTCACAAAATGAAACGAGTCCAGGAATTGATCACCGCTCTTCTCATCCACCGAGTCTTTAAAAGTCATATTCACAAGTTGATATAAACGGTTTCCCACCAGATAGATTCTTGAACGGATATTGGCAGCGGGAATTTCGCTGGTAAATTCAACTCCGGGTTGTCCGTTCAAGGTGATATTTCGGCTTGTCAGCGGTTTAGCGTACAGATTCTTATTGAAGTCGTCGCGGTTAGCCTCAAGATGTTTTTGTGGATCGGTTACCGCAGTGTTGTAATCACTATAGCTGACCAGAAAGACATTGCGGTCCAATAACGAACTAAACGTGTGAGATGTAAAGTTCTTTTTGGTCTCTACCTGCTCCTTTGGCGGATTTGGAAGCATCACTTCGAAGCCGCCATCCTCGGGCGCGAACTTAATCCAATTATTCTGAGCAATTGCAGCACTCGCAAATAACAAAGCAAAAATGATCAGGATTGTTCTCATTTGATTCTCAGGTTTAATTTCCGGGGAAGAGAATTATCGTCGTTGCAGGATCTCGGGTCAAACTTGGTCGATTGATGAGTAACGATTAATGTTTTGAGTTAGGAAGTGCAAGTTGGACTCTTTCCTGTTCTCTCATAACTCGATCACCGAGGCCTGTAACCGCGACTGTTGGAAATTCACCACTGCTCATCTCAAGGCAGCGGGCTCCAATCAAAGCGTCGATGAACACCAGGATGTCGTCGTGAATCATGTCGTTCAACAGGCCGTAGGTTGATAATTCATTCAATCCGGCTTGGAGGATGTTCTTGGCAGCAGAACCTCGTAGCGTAGCAGCGAGGGCCTGTTTGCCGAATCTGCCTTTCATTCGTTTTGCACAAGCGAGAATCTTTCGCGCTCTCAATAGTTCATCTTCGTTGATTACTCGCGGAAATAGCTTAACCGGTTTCTTTACTTCTACTTTCTTCTTACGTCGGCGGGCGGGTGCAAATGCAGTTTCATATTTGGGCCAACTACGTGGGTGACAGTTTCCACATGTCCCGCATTTGGGATGGTGGTGACGGTCGCCAAAGTATTCGAGAATGTAATCGCGGTAACACTCCTGTGTATAACAGAACTCGATCATCTCGCGCAGCTTGCGACGCTCGAGTGCTGCACGTCGAGAAACGTCCGAGTAGTTGACTCGAAGCTCAGTTGGAGATTTGTCTAACATTAAAATGGTGCGTGACCGACGTCGAGAATTGGTTGGACCGGAAAAAGAGTTGGTACGCTCGATATGGCCGGCACGTTCGAGTAAGTAAAGAACGGATTGGACTGCCAATTCGTTTCGTTCATCCACCATGTCTGCTATTTCGGTAGTCGACAACTCGATCTTCTGAGTGCCGAGCGAAACCAATCCAGCGTAGACGTTACGAATTAGTTTTAGGTCCGGGTAAGAGCCTTCAATAAAGAATTCGTGCGTGTTCTTATCGACGTAATTAAACAGGAGTATGCAGGATGAAGGTTTTCCGTCGCGACCAGCCCGGCCGATTTCCTGATAGTAACCTTCGATTGATCCAGGAAACTGATAGTGCATGACGAAGCGAATGTCAGGTTTATCGATTCCCATTCCAAAAGCATTGGTTGCGACGATGATTTGCGCACGACCGCTCATGAAGTCATCCTGAGCGCGCACTCTCAATGCGTCAGTCATACCAGCGTGATAACTGACTATTTCCAACCCATGCGACTTTAAACTGAGCGTCAGTCGCTCGACTGCCTTTCGGGTCGCGGTGTAAATGATTCCTGAGCCTTGGTGACGACTAGTGGTCTGAACGATTCTTGTCAGCTTTTCATCATCATTCTGTGTATTGATGACCTCGATCTCGAGGTTTGGCCGGTCAAAACCGCTAACAAACGTATGTGGCTTCTCCAGTCCAAGCTGTTCAATGATGTCAGTTCTGACGTAAGGGGTCGCAGTTGCGGTCAAGGCTACGGTCTGTGCCCCGCCTAAGGACTGCCTCACACTCTTGAGTCGCAAGTAGTCAGGACGAAAGTCATGACCCCAGGTTGAGATGCAGTGTGCCTCGTCAACGGCGAAGAGGGATATTGAGATCGACTTGAGCGCATCGACAAAGCGACTGCTGCGGAATCGTTCAGGCGCGACGTAAACAAGCTTATGTTCGCGTCTGCGCAACGACTCGATGCGTGAACGTTGCTCAGATTCGCTGATGGAACTATTGATGAATGTCGCGGGGAGTCCTCGGGCCTGAAGTGCATCGACCTGATCCTTCATTAGGGCAATCAAGGGAGAGACGATGAGAGTTGCGCCATCTCGTACCATTGCGGGAAGTTGGTAGCACAAGGACTTTCCGCTACCCGTAGGCATAACGACCACAACGTCCTTGCCGTCCAGGATTGCACTAATTACTTCGCTTTGCCCCTCGCGAAAGTCGGTAAATCCGAAATGTTCGCGTAAGGAATTTCGCGCATCAGCAAGCGATGACATCTGGCTATCCATTAAGCAATGTTCGGCTACGGGAAGGTCGACGCTCGAATTAGATATACAGTCTTTAGCATAGCACTCCAATCACATTGCGCGACTACTGACAAGGAACTATTTCTCGTTACGGAGGTTTGTGCGTCACAGGAGTGCGTTGGAGACATCGTGTTTTTTGGGCTCGGTGCACTCACAGTGAAATCGGTTTGATTGTTTCTACTGTTAAGACATCCGGTTGAGTTGCGAAGTAACGCGTTAGTGTTACTTGGGGCGAGGGCCGGTGCGTTTCCAAGAAAGCAGTTTGCCGCAGCTCCATAACCAACAAAGTCAACTATGTTGATGTTGGAAGGACAAGATCCCGTAAGTGCGGTCGCTGATTTTACGAGTGCGAGTTTTCCAGCTGTTGCCGCCATTGCAATACTTCCGGCAACATCTGTGGTCGGTAGCAAAGCACCATTTGTTCCTCCAGATATCTCCTGAATAAGGTAATACTGCCCAGGTGCGAGGACTACCGAGGAAAGAGTTGTGACCGACCAGGTTGATGCGGTTGAACTTGCGTACTGAATGGACCACCCGGTCAGGTCCACTGGAATAGAACCATTATTGAATAGCTCTACAAAGTCATTCCGAAATGGGGCGCCGGCATTTCCACCGCCACCATAGATCTGGCTGATGACTACTTTTGCCGTGTTTGGTGTTGGTGAAGGACTGGGAGTCGGCGTTGGTGATGGTTGCGGAGTTGGTGTTGGGGTCGGTGTAGGGGACGAACCCGGGGTCGGTGTGGAGTGTGTGTTTTGTGGCTC
>JGI12686J13345_100033_pt1 | contig 15886 bp, 15 predicted proteins | sample TexAe_OM2H0_O2_FD_13345 | JGI IMG/M metagenome (IMG submission 13345) | reverse complement strand
CATCAGGAGATATTGCGGGAAATCCATCAAGGCCAGGTGAAAAAGTGATCTGCGTGTTACTGAGAATCTGTTGTCCTTCAGTAGTCCCAGAGTGAGTGCGATTCAGAAGCTTGTAAACCCCAAATATCGCGACTGCCACCAAGACCGCAATAGCAGTTGACATAATAATGGCCGCTGTCTTGTGACGCCTGATCTCGGCACTGAGGGACTGAGTGATCGTCGAAACCGCAGTTTTGATCTCCACGGTCTCCGAAGGCGCGGTCCCAGCAGCCTCCAATTCCCCGGTACCTTTGTTTTGTGTATCACCAGCTTTGCTCGGAGCAACGGAGCGATCCAGCTTTTCCTGGAAGTCGAGATCTTCCTTCAGCGTCTTCAAGTCGAGCAACAGATCCTTGACAACCTGATAGCGTTCCTCTCGATCCTTCTTGAGAGCTTTAGTAACGATGCGCACCAACTCAACCGGCGTGGTTGGGACCAATTGTGAAAGCGGCACAGGCTCTGTCTTAAGAATCGCAGCAAAAACATCGCTGGTTGTTTCACCATCAAATGGCTTTTGGCCGGAAACCATCTCATAAATCAGCGTGCCTACATTGAAAATGTCAGACCGCGCGTCAACACTTTGCCCACGTGCCTGTTCAGGTGACATGTAACCAACGGTTCCGATAATGACTCCCGAGCCGGTCATCACATTCCGAGTCGGCGCCTCAGCGAGCGGCAAGGGTGATGCATGTTCAGTCAACTTAGCCAGACCGAAATCAAGTACCTTCGCATAACCGTCCGGGCGGATCATTATGTTTTCGGGTTTGATGTCACGATGGACGATGCCTGCTCTGTGCGCCGCCGAGAGGGCATCAGTAACTTGGATAACAATGTGCAGCGTGGTGTTGAGAGGCAGTGCGCCGAAGCTCAGTCGGTGGCGCAAAGTTTCTCCTTCAACGAATTCCGTCGCGATCATCAGCATTGAATCTGCTTCGCGAACCTCATAAATCGTGATGATGTTTGGATGGTTCAATGCGGATGCGGCTCGGGCCTCTTGCTCAAAACGGCGCAACCGACTTGTGTCTTTCATCACCGAAGAGGGCAAGAGCTTTAGTGCAACCTTCCGCTGCAGTCTTGCGTCGTGCGCGAGATAGACTTCGCCCATGCCACCACGGTTGATGAAAGAACTTATCTTGTAAGAACCTACGACCTGTCCCGGTTTTAGTTCGGCTCTCTCGCTCTCGAACAGCTCGGCCATTGCTCGGTAGGCGGGAGAATCGATGAAGCTTCCATCCTTTTCGTACGAAGCGACGAGCGATTCAACCTCGCTTCTTAAATCGGAATCGCCCAAGCAGGCTTCTGAAAGAAAGCTACTTCGCTGCTCGGGCTCCCGTTTAATGGCCGAGTTAAAAATCTCTTTGATTCGTTGCCAACGTTCGGGCGTCATAAGCAGTGCATGCTGCAGTTTGAACTAATCGTTTTAGCTCGGTGGGTATGGCATGGCTTGACGTGATCAGGCACGCGGGAGATTAGATACCATTTTAGTGGTTTTTCAAAACTAAACGCGCCGAAAGACTCATCACGACTTATCTAAGCGCTGTGGTCTGAGGAGGGAAAACCATTAAGATGGTTACACGTCATAGGGCCGCGGAAGCGAAAGGTTGGCTAAGATGATTTCTTGGAGGGCAGTTATGGATGTGAGCATCAAGCCTGGCGCAGTCATCTTCACTGGGGATCACAAACGGCTGGCAGCGTTTTACGAGGTAGTAGTCGGACTTGCTGTTTCGTTTGCTGACGATGGCATTACGGTCCTGACATCGAAAACGTTTGAGCTGGTGATCCATTCCTTGCCGAATGAGCCAGCAGTAAGCGTTCCTCCTCGTATTCGTGAAGACAGTTACATAAAGCCATTTTTTCCAGTCACAAGTTTAGCCGAGACGCGTGAAAGAGCTGCGGCGTTTGGGGGTCAGCTGCGTCCGCAGAATGAAGAGTGGGTGGGCCGGAGTTTCCGCGCGTGTGAGGCGATCGATCCCGATGGTAATGTCATCCAGTTCCGCGAAGAGTTCTAAAACACCCCCTCATTCTCCTCAGCCTTTAGGGTGGTGTGAATGAGGGCGAGGCTGCACAAAAAGTCAAAATCCCACCCACGGGAGTGGGTGGGTTCGTTCAGATCCTTTCTACGATACGTCATTCATAGTCGTCACTCTTAAATCCCGCCAACGGCAGAGATTGTGTCAAAAGTCGGACACCACCGGCTTTAGCCGGGTGGAGTATCAACTTTGTGCTATTCCGAGTCACTTATTCCATTTGGAGACACCACCGACTTTAGTCGCGTGGAGTTTCAAGTTCTGCCATTTACTGCAGTCGTAGTAGGTCGAAGTTGAAACTCCACGCGACTAAAGTCGGTGGTGTCTCCCAAAGAATCTATCAGGCGTTGACTAGCGAAAAATTGAGCACTCCACCCGGCTGAAGCCGGTGGTGTCTGACTTTTGACACACTCTCTGCCCGTTGGTGGGATTATCGATCTCACGTTTCGGTACTGACCTCATTACCGTGAAACTCTAAGTCTTCTGAGCAACAAGAATTAGATTTTTGCCAACTGGAAGTCTGACTAGGGATTCAATCTTTCTGGCGGGTGGAACAACATAGCGATCGTAAAAACTCACCACGCTGGGTGACATCTTTTTGGACTTAAGAAGCCGGTAATTAATCCACCATGGGGTGACACCAACAATGTCGAAGTAACGGCAGAGCAAAGTCGAAAAGCCAGCGCGTTGAATCTTTTCTACAAGATCCCGTTTCTGATAACGTCGAAAGTGTCCGATCTCCGCGTCGAGAGATCCGTAAAGAAATTCCATCGCGGGAACAAACACGAAGAGTCGTCCCTTTGTTTCGAGAGTTTCGTAAATTAGCTTTAACTCACGTTCATCATCCTCAACGTGCTCCAAAACATTCACATAAATTATTGAATCTGGATGATGCGAGCTGACATCTTTGGCAATCGTAGCGAAGGTTCCCTGGTACAGCGAAACTTCGACGGCAGTATTTATTGCCAAAATATTCTCACGTAACCTGGAAAACATCTCTTGAGATGGTTCGACGAGAGCAAGCTTCTGCATATTTCTGGTCAGGAGCATTTCTGAGAAAGACCCGGTCCCGGCGCCGACCTCAACAACGCACTGACCTAAATGCGGCTCGAAGGTTTGAAGGATCCATTCATGGTAGTTCACTGCAAAGGACATTGCCTCCAGATCTCTACCGGGGTATTGATGGGTTTGATCCATTAAACGAGTTAATTAATTCCGCTGTTTGAGTAGGTCTGCGATGACCTTGCACTAAAAGTCAGACACCACCGGCTTTAGCCGAGTGGAGTTTCAAATTCTGTCTCAAGTTCTCAAGAAAATGGCAGAAGGTGAAATTCCACGCGACTAAAGTCGGTGGTGTCTGAAAGAAGTTAACCAAAATCGTTTCTAGCAAGAAATTGAAATTCCACGCGGCTAAAGCCGGTGGTGTCTGACTTTTTGTGCAAAGGCCTCTGCGATTGTAAACTGCTGACTACCGTAGCGCTTCCCGCAATCGCAGTAAATTTTTCGCTTAGATAAACCGCCGCTTCTCTTTTGAACCACATACTAGCGCGGCTTTGCACAAAAAGTCGAAATCCCAACCACGGGTGAGACTGGTAAAAAAGCGCAGATAACTTCATCGCCACTGCAATCCGAGTTATTACACGGTCAGCACCCAGGACTTATGACTAATTTTTCGTCAGGACAACCGACTGACTATCCTCAAAAACAACTTGCCAACCTGGTTCATCGCGCAAGAGCGTAGATAGCGAGGAGTGAGGTTCAATCAGCACCGTTCGAATCCCAAACTTATTTAGTTGGTCCCTCCAACCTCGTTCGCCTCGATAGGTATTAAGATAGTCAAACAAGAATGAGTCACCATAAACATCTGCACGTCCGTCAGTAAAGACTTTATAGTCAGGATAGAGTTTCCAAATCAGATAACCACCCCAATTGTAATCATTGAAAATCGGGCCGGCAACTCTGTGCGTCTTGATGAATTGAACTGCAGCTGCGGGCACTCTCTGAGATTCGTAAACCTCGGGATGACGACTGAAATCAACTATCTTGCGCACAGCTACATAGCTCGGCAGGAGAAGCAAAGCTAGATTTAGAATGACCTGGATCGCTGTTGTCTGGCCGTGACGTGCTGGCAGGATCGTTATGTTGTTGGCCGCGAACCAAGCCGCTGAGTAACGAGCCAACAAAGGGGCCGCGAACACCGCAAACAGCGGAATGTGTCGCCCCGATCGAAGCGCCGCTAAGCTAAGCACCATAAGTCCAAACAACTCGCCAATACGTGGACGCCTCGGCGAAAGCGCCATCGATGCAAAGGTAAGCAATAACAGGATCGCCAAAGGCAGGAAACCAAACTTATGAAAGTCTGGTGAGAACCATTCCTGGATAAGCGCTTGCATCGATGGAGACGAAAGCGTTTCAAACGGATATGAGAGCATTCTCAAGCCGTTCGGATTCAAGGGAATCACAACACAGCACAAAACCAAACTCACAACCAACCACTTGATCCGATTCCACTCGCGATCGAGAACGCTCATCACAATGAAAAGCATGATCAACGCAGGCGCTAGTGCGAATCCGGCGTGCAGGTTTACCCAGAGTACGGTTAAAGCCGGAAGAAACCAGAGGAGTCGTTGACTCCCGCTGTTTTTGTATCGCTCGAGAATTGCCAGAAAGACACTGACCATTAACAGCGTGATCATCTGTGGCCGCATTCCAAACAAAGGTGCTGACGCAAGTGCAGCGAGCAGCGTTGTAAATGCGGCGAGAAATGGTTTGTCGTCAGAACGCCAATAGCAGACCCCAAACGCTGCTGTGATGATCGAGCCAAACAAAATCAGCAATCCGGCCCAACCGGTCAGACGATAGATCGCGTACATGATGACTTCTGACAGCCATTCATGTGCGATCCAGTCTGAACCGCCCTTAGTAAATGAAAATGGATCTACGTGAGGAATTGCCTTCAGCTGAGTGATGTACTCGCCGCTTTTGAGATGCCACCAAAAGTCAGGATCGACAAGGGTGCATTGGCGAACTGCCAGGCAGAATATTGAGAGGAAGAAAGCCCAAACGAATACTCTTCGCAGGGTGAAGACTCCGCGCCAACCGCTAGCTTCCAACTGATTCATCCCTGGGTCTAGTTTCGCTCGTGCAGTGGTGACTCGGCTCGCAACTGCATTCCATCCAGGTGTTCTTCCTGAAGAAACTTCACCGCCATTACGCCATATTGCTTCAACCTGCGGTAAAGCTTACTCCGGTCTATCCCTAAGGCAGCAGCCGTCCTGACCTGGTTCCCACCGAACTGTTGCAAGACTGAGAGGATGTAGCGCTTCTCAATTTCGGCTAACGGTACAGTGTCGTTGATATAGGCTTCGAGCAGTTGCTTTAAATCATTCGAACTCGACTGGGATTTACTCTTTGTAATTTCAAGAGGCAAATCTTCCAGTCCGAGAGTCTCACTCATGCCAATGGCGAGGGCATACTCGACCGCATTTTCAAGTTCGCGAACGTTGCCAGGCCATGGATAGTCCTTCATTGCCTGCATCGCCTCTGAATTGAAATGTCGATTTGGTACACCAGCCCTTTCACCCTTGAGGTGGAGAAAGTGATCGATTAGCAATTCGACGTCGCCACCTCTCGTGCAAAGTTCCGGTAGCTGTAATGGCAAGACTCGAAGTCTGTAGTAAAGATCGGGTCGGAATCTTCCTTCGGCTACTGCTTGAGCGAGATCACAATTCGTAGCCGATACGATCCGAACATCGATCGCGATGTTTGCTCGAGCGCCTATTCGTCTTACAGTTTTCTCCTGCAAGACACGCAATAGTTTTGCTTGCGCGGAGAGATTAAGTGCGTCGACTTCATCAAGGAAGATGGTGCCGCCGGAGGCTTTTTCAAAAAGGCCGCAACGACTTTCGTGGGCGCCAGTGAAAGTACCACGTTGATGACCGAATAGTTCGGCCTCAATCAACGCTTCCGGAATAGCTGAACAATTGATGTCGACGAAGGGTTGGTTTCTACGTGGACTCTTGTCGTGGATAGCACGGGCTACTAATTCCTTCCCCGTGCCGGTAGCGCCCATCAACAGAACGGAACTGTCGTTTGGCGCAACCCGGTCTATCACCGAGAAGAGTCGTTTCATTGCTACTGAGCTACCGACTAGGGTTGGGGAAGTCTCATGCTTAAAGACTTCAGCAGTTTCGGTCTCCAACCGCTTCTTGCTTTGCTTGATCGAGATATTGCCTGTCGACCAGCCGTCGATAGCCCTGGGTGGGGCGACGGACATAAATCGTTGTGCAATACACCTAAAGCTCTTTATCTTCTCTTGGGCTGTGGATCCATTACGAGAAGAAGGGGATTCCCGTTTGGGGCTTAGGGGTAAAGCTCCTTTCAGTCAGAGATTAAAGGCCTACGTTTTAACGACAGCGATCCGCGAGTGCCATGTCCCTTGATTGGAATCTTGTAAGTATTGGTATCGCGGGATGGTTATTAGTTAGTAATCGATCAATAGCCGCATCAGCTTCGGAAACAAAGTACGCGCTCCTGCAAGCAGTACCTCGGGTTCCCTTGGCTCTATTACCGATTGACCCTCTTTCGAAGGTGACTTGATTTGTAGTACGGACTAGCTTCTGGGCAAGTCCGTTTGCGTTGTGTGTCTTCGACCTCAGCAAATGTCTGGCCACAGGTTTGAGAAATGCACACCCTGTGGAAAATGACGACTTCTGCTTCCTTGCATTGATTCATGCGGTGGTCCATATCCAAACTTGGGACTTGATTTCTAGAATCGAGACAGATTTGTCCTTGTTGATCAGGAAAATAAGGAAAAAATATCACTACATCAAAAATTCAAAGTCGGAGGCTTCGCTGAATGATGGTTCATATGGACCAGGCATCTGATCTTCAAGTATTTCTTCAAGTAGGTCTGAAGCAACTGCCAACAGTGTTAATAACGATTGTGATGCACCTTGATCTGGTTCGACAGCAAAGCGAGTGGCCACTGTTCGACTCATTGCCAAAGCAACATATGCATGGGCCAACTTTCGTCCTCTTAACTCTTCTGTGGTTCGTTCAGTAGACATATTTAGATTTACAGTTCTTAGACGGCCTGACCGTACAGACTAATAAGAGCCTTCGCGACTACGAGCAGACCAAGCAAAGCTCCAGAAATTGTTAAACTCCATTCAACAATTGGGTTGGGTTGTCCAAAGATGCGGCGGCATACAGCAATCCCACCCTTCCAACCATCCTGTTGATAAAGCGGCAAGGTGTTGCCGATAGCCAATCCGAGATTGAGTGCGCCAAACGCGGTGCCAGCTGTAAGAAAGAAGAGCAATAGGTTAACGGCAATGCCAGCTCCCAGTACGAACAGTTGCTGGGCCAACGAACGACTAACCAGGGTAGTCATGTCCATTCGAACATAAGCACCGAGCGGGAGTAGCCGAATTTGAAGATCAAGTTGTTTACCAACTCGGCGTTCAAAGAGTTTTGGTCCCCAGCCAATACCGACTTCCTTGACTGGAATTCTACAAATCCGGGCAGCGATATAGTGGCCCAGTTCATGGAGTACGAGTGCAGCTGAAAAACTCAGGATGAGGTTCAATGCGGTTAGCATCCAGCTCCTTCAAGTTCAGTCACTTCTGCTTCCAATGCTTTCAGTTGGTCATGATCGATCTTGGCGTCGAGAATGAGGAAGAGAACTGACGAGACGATAACTGTCCCTTCCAATATGCCGAGACCTCGGTTGAACATGACTAACATCAGGAAAGTTAGGGTGAGTGCTGTGTTATAGAGTCTGAAATAAACCACGTTTCCTCCCAGAATTTCTGGCTCGTACCTAAAAAGAGGACTAATCGAGGGGAGTTTCCATCCTGTGTTCATAGATCAGAAAGATTATTGGTCATATATCATTTGAAATTTCTCATTTGTCATTGGGTTTTTGGCTTTCTGGACTGTGGTGTCCAGCGGTTTGCTTGGTCGTTTAGTGATTAGGCCACTGGCTTGCCCAGTGGTAGTTACGCTTGTTTCTACACCCAAGGTTTTCCCTCCGGCGCGCTTGCGCGAGGAGTTTGGTTGATTTGTGTGATTAGCAACGAGCGTCAAGGACCACTGGGCAAGCCAGTGGCCTATAAGACAACCACCACGAATCGAAAAGGCCAAAAACCCAATGACAAATGAGAAATTTCAAATGATATATGACCAATAGATCTTGGCTAATGACCCAATAGAGTTTGATTTGAACTAACGCAAGACGGCCCCGGTTCAATTCAGAACCGAGGCCGTTTGTTTGGTATCTGAGATCTCAAATCTGAGATCGCAATCTTACATACCCATTCCGCTCATGCCACCCATACCGCCTGGCATCGCGGGGCTACCCTTATCGTCTTCCGGAAGCTCCGAAACCATCGCTTCAGTCGTCAGCATGAGGCCGGCGATCGAAGCTGCATTCTGCAACGCAGTGCGAGTAACCTTGGCCGGATCGATGACGCCAGCCTTTACCAGGTCCTCGTAGGTTTCGGTGGCTGCGTTGAAGCCAACGTTCTCATTCTTCTCAGAACGAACGCGTTCAACAACAACTGCACCTTCCTTACCAGCATTCTGGACAATCTGACGAAGTGGCTCTTCCAAGGCACGACGGACGATATTGACGCCGATCTGCTCATCGGGATCGCCTTCGCCGTCCTTGCTGATCTGGAACTTCTCGAGCACTTTCGCCGCTCTCACGAGTGCGACGCCCCCGCCCGGAACGATTCCTTCTTCAACAGCTGCGCGAGTTGCGTGCATTGCATCCTCAACACGAGCCTTCTTTTCTTTCATCTCGGTTTCGGTGGCAGCACCAACCTTGATCACTGCGACGCCGCCGACGAGCTTCGCGAGACGCTCCTGCAATTTCTCGCGGTCATAGTCGGACGAGGTCTCTTCAATCTGAGCACGAAGAGTCTTAACACGACCTTCGATGTCAGCTTGTTTGCCGGCACCTTCAACGATCGTGGTGTTGTCTTTGTCGATCGTGATTTTCTTGGCGCGGCCGAGATCTTCAAGCTTGACGTTCTCGAGTTTGATTCCGAGATCTTCGCTGATCACTTTGCCATTGGTTAGGATTGCAATGTCTTCGAGCATTGCTTTGCGACGATCGCCAAAGCCTGGAGCCTTTACCGCTGCAATGTTGAGTGTGCCGCGCAGTTTGTTGACCACCAACGTTGCGAGAGCTTCACCTTCAACATCCTCGGCAATAATCAACATCGGCTTGCCCATCTTGGCAACCTGCTCGAGCAAGGGCAGTAGATCCTTCATCGAGCTGATCTTCTTCTCGTTAATCAGGATGAGTGGATTCTCGAGAACTGCTTCCATTCTCTCAGGATCAGTAACGAAGTACGGGCTGAGGTAGCCACGGTCGAACTGCATTCCTTCGACAACTTCGAGTGAAGTGTCCATGGTTCGTGACTCTTCCACTGTGATGACGCCGTCTTTACCGACCTTGTTCATCGCTTCCGCAATGATGTTGCCGATGGTGGTGTCGCCGTTAGCGGAAACAGTTCCAACCTGGGCAATCGCATCACCCTTAACTGGCTTTGAGAGACGCTGAATTTCTGCAGTGGCTCTCTCGACAGCCTTGTCGATACCACGCTTGAGAGCCATCGGATTCGCGCCAGCGGCAACAGTCTTAACGCCTTCGCGGAAGATCGCCTGTGCCAGAACGGTCGCCGTGGTGGTGCCGTCGCCTGCGACATCGGAGGTCTTTGAGGCAACTTCACGTACCATTTGAGCGCCCATGTTTTCGAGCGCATCTTTCAATTCGATTTCTTTAGCAACGGTCACGCCGTCTTTGGTGATTGTGGGTGAGCCAAATTTCTTGTCGATCACGACGTTGCGGCCCTTGGGGCCAAGCGTGATCTTGACTGCATCGGCGAGCTGGTTGATACCACGCAAAATCGCCGCCCGCGAGTCCTCACCATGTATAACTTGCTTTGCCATTTCTCTTTCTTCTCCTACTAATGATGTGGAATTTCAGGTTAACGAAAAAAGCGGCCGTGTCGAGTTATCGACTACTTGCCGCCTTTCTTGCCTCCGCTGGCTGCGCCTACGCGTTCAATGATTCCCAGAATTTCGTCTTCGCGCATGATCAGAAGCTCTTCGCCGTCGATCTTGATTTCTGAGCCGCTGTATTTACCAAACAGCACACGATCACCCGCCTTAACGTCGAGGGTCTGTCGGGTACCATCTTCCTTGTATTTACCTTCGCCAACTGCAACTACTTCGCCTTCTTGCGGTTTCTCTTTGGCAGTGTCGGGAATAATGATTCCACCCCGTACCTGCTCGCCTTCTTCCAATCGCCGCACAATGACGCGATCATGAAGCGGCCTGATATTCGTTGCCATACTCAATCAGTCTCCTTTCAATTTCCCTGCAAATTTGGTGATTTAGAATTAAAGATAATTGCTCACAGAACCAGTTTCTAGCACTCTCCGTGAAGGAGTGCTAAGAATAAAAGCTTAGCGGGATGTTGTCAACTGCGGGAGGAGGAGTGTTGGTGGGATTCAAAAAGCCTATTGGTCATATATCATTTAAAATTTCTCATTTGTCATTTGCCCGATGGTCTTCAGGCCACTGGCTTGCCCAGTGGTTGTTCACGTTCGTTGCTACAAGGAGCTTGCCTTTCCCTTCCGGCGCGCTTGCGCGCGGAGGAGTGAGAATCAAGGATCGGTTATTAGCAAAGAGCGTAAAGAACCACTGGGCAAGCCAGTGGCCTGAAGAGCATCGAGCAATGATAAAATGAGAAATTTCAAATGATATATGACCAATAGGTTTTTGCTCACCGAGAAGCGCGACGTTTACTTCGAGTAGTTTGGCGTTCTTGCTTTTCGTACGTGGCGACGCGTTTTGAGAGGGTGTTGCGATGGATGCCGAGTGCCTGGGCGGTTTTTGAGAGGTGTTGCTTGTGCCGGGCCAACGCCTTCTTTATGTACAACTTTTCAAACTCTGAAATTGCCTCATCTAGGAGGATTTGACCCTCAAGCATTTCTTCGACAAGGTTTTCAAGACGATTATGAATCATTCGATCTCCGAAGAGAGAATTTCAAATCAACCGGACAATGATTAAAGCTCTTTACCCGTCAACAGCTTGTAAGCTTCGAGATATCTCTCGGTAGTCGCTGCTGCAACCTCAGGTGGTAATGCTGGAGCTGGAGGCTTCTTATCCCAATCCAGGGTCTCCAGATAATCACGAACAAACTGTTTATCGAACGACGGTTGTGAGCGACCTGGTGTGTAGTCATCAGCGGGCCAGAATCTTGAGGAGTCGGGAGTCAAGACTTCGTCAACCAGAACAAGTTCCTTATTCTTATCCAATCCAAACTCAAACTTTGTGTCGGCGATAATGATTCCGCGTTTTCGAGCATAGTCACGCGCCGCAGTGTAGAGACGCAATGAGGCATCGCGTAGTAACGCGGTCTGCTCTTCACCAATCAAGTCACGCACTTGCGCCTCACTGATGTTTTCATCGTGACCTTGTTCAGCTTTGGTCGAAGGCGTGAACAATGGCTCAGGCAGTTCAGCTGACTCGAGCAAGTTCTCTGGAAGCTTGTGACCGCAAACCTCACCGGTTCTCAAGTAATCCTTCCATCCAGAGCCGACGAGATAGCCTCTAACGACACACTCAACTGGAAAAACTTCAGCGCGACGCACCAGCATTGATCGGCGTGCAACAGTTTCGGACTGTCGACGAATAACTTCCGGCATCTCGTCGACGTTTGTTGTCAGCAAATGATTTGCGACCACGTCGCCAAGTTGATCGAACCAAAATTGTGAAAGCGCAGTAAGCACTTCGCCTTTCCGTTCGATCGGTGTCGGCAAAACACAATCGAAAGCAGAAATACGATCAGTTGCAACAATTAAGAGTCGGTCTTCGTCGACGCCATAGACGTCACGTACTTTTCCGCGACGCACGAGTGGAAGATCAGCAAGTGATGATTGCAGCAAAGCGACAGCGCTCATGATTGATAGCTACGAAGCAACTAAGGTTAAGAGTTTTTTAGAGGCAGAGCGGATTTTGCTCGCGCGCTAATGGTTTGTCAAGACGCACCCTGATTTAAGTATTCAATGCCTCACGCAGTCGTCTGATCTGTGATGCGTGGTTATGCGCGTGTGCGGCGTAGATGTTGAGCCAGGTCTCTACACCATAAGGCCCGCTCTCGCTGTGAGTACCTGAACGCTTCCACTGATCTTCAGTCATGATCTTGAGCAACTGCGTCGTTGTGGCTCGCGACGAGCGCAATGCTTCGAGAGCAGGTTGCATGTCGCGTTCGTTGTAACGAAGCTTCGTAGCGTACTCATCCTGATCGTATCCTTGAATCACAGCGTTGTCTTCAACCAGTAGTTTGCGCAGTCGCAACGCTGAAGCGCTCTCACTGTCGCCAAGGTGATGGACAATCTCACGAGCGCTCCACTTGCCGGGTAACGGATGAGCACCGAGCTGATCGGCAGGAAAACCCTCAAGCGCTTTCATAACTTCCTCATAGCCATCAGCGTACTTATCAATGAGTTTATTTCGCTCTTCTGAAGTCATTTTATTCGCCTTCCTTTTGAGTTAAGAATTGTCCGTGTAACAATGGCAGCATATCAAATTTGCCGAGGATGATGGCAAAGCTACACATCTCCGGTCATATCCAATTTATTTGGTAGGAGGCTTTTTAATGTTCGGTGTTAATTTCAGAGCGCGCTTAAGGGTGGCCGTCGTACTGCTAATGCTGTCGATTGGTTTGGCGTCGCCATTCTCAACGATTACTTTTTCTCAACAAACAGCGCGATCACAGCGCGTTTTCCCGCCTGCTCAGTACATTCCCGATCATGATTTCGACACTAAGAATATCTCGCTGGATCTGCGATTTGATTGGGAAAAAGAACAGCTGCTTGGTCGTGAGACACTTACGTTTTCTCCGTTAGTATCGAACCTGAATAGTATTTCTCTTGATGCAGCAAACATGACTGCCACCACAATCAAGACGTCTTCGGGGTCGGCCTTGAAGTTTTCTTCGGATCCCGCTAACGAGAAGTTGAACATCTCTTTGGATCGCGCCTACCAAACGAGTGACGAAATCACACTAGTAATTGAATACCACACGAATGGTCCACAGGATCGACGACGCGCGGGATTGGTTGGTGTAGGTCTTGCGTTTATCAAACCCAACGCTGACGATCCAACCAGACCTAAACAACTCTGGTCGCAAGGCGAGAGCGAATACAACCGTTACTGGTTTCCTTCTTATGACCACCCAAACGATTTCTTTACTACTGAGATCACTGCAACAGTCGAAAAGCCACTTCAGGTAATTTCAAATGGCAAACTGATCGAGACCAAAGAAAACAAAGATGGAACGCGTACTTTCCACTGGAAGATGGACCAACCACATGCCGGCTATCTCACTTCGATAATCGTCGGCGAGTACACTGCAATCGCCGGCGAGTACCAGGGAATCCCGGTAATCACTTACGTTTATCCAAAAGAAGCTGAAGAAGGAAGATTGACTGCAGTGCGCTTGCCTGAAATGGTGAAGTTCTTTTCGGAGAAGACTGGAATCAAGTATCCGTACGCGAAGTACGCGCAGACTATGGCGCGTGACTTTGGTGGAGGCATGGAGAACATCAGCGCCACTACGCAAACGGACAATATGATCCATGACAAGCGGACCGAGCTTGATCAAACAAGCGATGGTCTACAGTCACATGAACTGGCCCATCAATGGTTTGGAGACTATGTCACTGCGCGTACGTGGGCAGACATCTGGCTTAACGAGAGTTTTGCAACCTACTTCCAGGCGATGTGGGACGAGTACAAGCTCGGCCAAGACGATTTTCTCTATTCAGACATAAAAGCAAATCAAGACTCATACTTTACTGCCTGGAAACTTGGTAATCGCAGGCCAATCGTCACCAAGAACTACAACGAACCCGACTCCGTTTTTGACACGTACGCTTATCCGCGTGGCGGCGCCGTCTTGCACATGCTTCGCAAGAGTCTTGGAGAAGATAACTGGTGGCGAGCAATCAATTATTACCTCAAGAAATACGCACACCAGCCCGTAGAAACTGAACAGTTCAGGATTGCCATAGAAGAATCAACTGGGCAGTCGATGGATTGGTTCTTTGACGAGTGGCTCTATCGCATGGGCCACCCGATCTTCAAGGTCACCCAACAGTACGACGATGCTACAAAGTCTCTAACCCTGACCGTCGATCAGCAACAAAAAGTAGATGCCGATTCTCAGTATCCACAGGTCGCACTTTTCCAAATGCCGGTAGAGATTGAGATTGGTACAGCGGGGAGCACCCGGATCGAACAAGTTCGAATCGAACCCAAGCAACAGCAGACGTTTACTTTCAAGGTTGATTCCAAACCGCTGTTAGTCAACTTTGACTACAAAGGTACGCTCATAAAAGAAATTGACTTTAAAAAGTCGGCGGAGGAGCTTTCCTATCAGGTTGAGCACGACCAGGATGTGTTGGGTAGAATTTGGGCAGTCAACCAACTTAGCGCCCTCGCCAAAGTGCAGACGACCAGCAATGACCAAAAGGAATTAATTGCTTCGACGATCTCGAAGGCTGCTGGTTCCGACAAGTTTTGGGGAATGAGGGTTGAGGCTGCCACAGCTCTCGCGTCGGTGCCGGGTCAAACGGCTCGAACTGCCTTGCTGGCCGCTACGAAAGACACGAACGCAAAGGTCCGAGCAAGAGCAGTGATATCTCTCTCATCCTCGGCTGATCCGACACTGGCCAGCGTGTATCAGGGTCTACTGAATGACCCGAGTTATGCAGTCATTAGGGCATCCGCATTTGCGCTGGGTCAGACCAAGAACCCCGTTGCCTATGACTCTTTATCAAAGCTTTTGACAGTGTCATCCTGGCGCGACTCGATTCGGGCCTCGGCTCTCGCAGGCTTGGCAGCACTTGGCGATTCGCGGGCCGTGGAAGCCGCGCTTCGTTATGCTGGACGTGGAAATCCCTCTCAAGTTCGAGTAGCTTCAATCCGTATTTTGGGTACACTCGGAAAAACTGAATCTCGAAGCTATGATGTGGTGGCCCAGACTTTGGAGGGTGCGTACGGAAACAGCGACTCGGCACTGGTTGTGGCGTCAGCAGAGTCTCTTGCAAAACTGGCCGACCCGAGAGGGTTGACGGTCCTTGACCGGCTGACAAGAGTTGTCAATGTTCCGCAGCAACAGTCGAATGCTATATTGCGTTCTCAGGAACTACTAAAGAAAGGTGTCGCCGGGGCAGAGAACCCAACCGCGGCAAGACCATAGACGAACCGACAAGTGATGAGGCATGAGGAAGTTAGACTTTGGTCCCGGAAACTTTACACTTGAATCACGGACCAAGTCTCCTGTACTATTCAGTTGACCGAGTTTGGCACTACGCCCCAGTAGTGTTAACCCTCTTGAGCCTCCTGCTTGTCAGTTTCAGAAAACAAAACTCTGATGGCCACAGCTACTGACAGACAGAAAATCGCTAAAGAAAACTTAAACGTGCCCGATGCAGGCGAGCGTAAGGTTACCTTGCTCGTTGTTGAAGACGACGAGAACATCTCGACTGCGATAAGCGAGTATTTCTCTCGTGCGGGTTATGAAGTACGGACAGTCGAAGACGGCGTCAATGGCGTGAAGGCAGCCCTGGAAGATCCTCCAGATGCTGTCGTGCTCGATTTGATGTTGCCGAAGATGGACGGCTTGGCTGTTTGCAAGGAGCTGAGGGAAAAGGTTGGCTATCTCCCAATCCTGATGTTGACTGCTAAAGATGACGTAGTCGACAAAGTGTTGGGTCTGGAAATGGGGGCCGAT
>JGI12686J13345_100028_pt1 | contig 16851 bp, 9 predicted proteins | sample TexAe_OM2H0_O2_FD_13345 | JGI IMG/M metagenome (IMG submission 13345) | reverse complement strand
CCCAGTGGATCGTTTGCTAGTCGAGCCGCGAAGCGTTGACCCGGAAAATTCGGTGTGCCTCCAAATGAATAGCCAATACCTATGTTCCCGTTTCGATCCATTGCAGGACTCGCCATCCAACGAAACGCACTGTCAGGAGCATAGGTGCCCTGCTGATGGACCTTTGGATCCCCATTCTTATCGAGTCTGAATTCGTACCAACGCACACCTCCACCTTTCGCGGAGGTGTTCACTGAATGGACCGCAACGATCGACTCTTTGCCTTTGACCTTGCGATATATGAGACGAGCCATGATCTTGTCTCCTTGCGCGTCGAGGCGGCGATCCGTGCCCGGCTGTGGTACGCAGTCAGTTAGTTGACCACCACAAAGGTACTGATAAGGTGCGACTTTGATAGGAAAAGGTCCCGAGATTTTTGTATTGGCGGGCGTTTGCCAATCTACGTGAAACTTCCAATAGAAGATCTGGTCGTCCTCGAGAATTCCTTTTAGTTGCGCGCCTCCTGCCGCCATCATGATGTTGGGCGCACCTGATGGTGGTAGTACGGTTCCATCGAGATCAGCGTTGTTAAGAAAGTTGACGCCGTCGATCACAAAACACTGCTCCGTTGCCGCAAGCCCTTTGAGCATGCTATCGCGATCGACAACGCAGGCATGTTTTTGAATGATGTCGTCACTTGTGCTGGTAGGAACGTAATAACCGTCGGGCCAAACTGCTGGTCGGGGATAGTCGGGAAAGAACGGTCTGAGAAATTCGTAACGGTAGTATTTGCCGAGCGGATCGGAGTCTACACTCACTGCATAGCACATCGAATAAGGACCCTGGCCCACATTTGAAGCGCCGGCCCGATTTGGATCGGCTGGATTTGCCTGTGGCGGTGGTACTAATTGAACAGCAGCACCGGGTTGATCAGCTTTACCTGGCGGACTCTGTGCGGCTGGTTCGCCAGAGGCACCCACCTTTGGTTGATCGGTTCTGACTGGACCACGAGCAAAGATGGGCATCACAATCAACCAGCGTTTTGCGAGTTGGTCGTAGCGAACTACCGCGTCGCCATTGTTTCTTGCTTCACACTGTCCACCAAATCCCGAGAACACGGCTCGAGTGACTACTGGACCCAGAAGAATCTTGCCGGTGATGTCGAATCGTTTTCCCTTTTTTGAGAAGACAGCCATTCGAGTATTGACAATTTGCACGACGTGATCCGGTCCAACGGCCAAAGTGTTGTCTGAGGGGTTACGCAAGTTAGCGAGACCTTGAGGCCCTTCAAACCCAAAGCCGAGTCCATCAAAGCTCGCAGCGATCACTGGAGCTGGTTTACTGCCCTGTGTTGTTTGTTCCACGGCCGCACTGGCGGGAGTTACAGGTGTCATTTGAGGCGTTGGGGTTGGAGTTGGTCGTTGTTCTTCTGCTTCTGACTCAGGCGCCAGGGCGTGCTGCGGCGTTTCGGTGGTTGTGGCTGAATCCACGCTGACCGGCTCAAGTTCAGAAAAGGGGGGAGACACGTCTTGTCTCGCCGCTTCATGAACCATTACGGAGGTTATGACTGACGTCGATGGATTGGGGGCGCTGGTTCCGAGCTGCGTAACAGTTTGAAAGCCCATTACGATCGCGACTATCAGCGCAGCCATAGCGAAATGTTTCATCTAGGTCCTCGTTGCTCGTGGATTCAAACTAATGACTTGAGCATCAAGTGTATCAACCCGCGTCGTCTTGCAGCCTTGCGACCCACGGTCTGACGTTAAGAAAAAGCCCGGTCCGACTGAGCGAACCGGGCTTGCACAGTTACAGCACCCCCCTTTTAGAAACTGAGTGTCGCTCTAAGATTCATCGTGCGATTGCCGGTTGGTCCATTGATGACCCCAAAGGAAGTGCTGAAGACATTCAGCGCTGCCGGCGGGTTACCCGTCGTGTCAGTACCATAGGCCCAACGCGGATGGTTGAGTACGTTGTTCAAACTAGCGAAGAGTTGGAGGCGAAGATTCTCAACAATATGAAACTCTTTGTTAATCGACATATCCCATTGGAACGTGTTCTTGTCGCGAATAAAGAGTTGTTGACCAAATTCACCCGGTGTTCGGTTAGGAATCAAGAACGCAGGGTTAGCGCGGAAGTCCGGACCAACCAACTGTGGATCCACACCAAGCCGTTGAATATCTGTCGTGGTGCCAGCGGGCCGACCACTTAGACGAGTCAACTGTGCGTTGAACATCTGCTGTATCTGGTCAAGTGTAACTCCAGGCGCCAGGCGAACTCCCTGCGCCGCTGTACTGTTGCTGGTATTCACGGTCTGAAACCCACCGGTTAACTGAATCGGTTGACCAGTCGCGAAGACGAATATTGATCCGAGCGTCCAACCACCAATCACACCATTAATATACTTGTTGTCGATGTTGAACGGACGTCCACGTCCGACCGGCAGGTCGTAGGTACCATATGTCTGGATGACGTGCCGAATATCAAACTGCGAAGGCCGCTTGTCGAGGTCGGTGTCTCTGAGTGTCAGGAAGTCGATACCCTGGTTGGCACTGTCGGCGGGTAGATTTGTCAGACTGTTGCTCAAGGTGTAGTTGGCGTTCCAGGTGATTCCTTTTCTTAGCCGTTGCCTGAACTGCAACTGGAGACCGTTGTAGCTGTGCCAACCTGTATCGTCGACAAAGTTCATTCTGCCCGCGACGAAAGGATTGAGTAGGAAAAAGTTAATTGGATAGGCACCGGGGGCATTGGCAGTCGGCAACACACGCGCGCAAGGGCTGAAGCTGTTTCCAAACATTCTACAGACGTAGTTCTGATTGGTTGCCAGCGTGTTAGCAAGGGCGCCAGCTTCGCCGTTTTGCAAGTTGGTGATGAACGCCGCATTGGTATAACCCGAACCGGCTGCGATTGCTGCCAGAGCTCCTCGAGCGCCAAAGGCTGCGTCAAAGATCGGCGTGGGAACCTGACCAGGTCGGCCCTGATTCGCAAAACTGCTCGAACCTGCTGCCAGGTTAATGGCTAGATTGCTTTGGGCTTTCTTGAATTCTGACAGGAAACCGTTTTCGAAAATATTAACTTCGTTCAGGTTGCTGGTCCGCCAAGCGAGATGAGTTTGCGTACCAACACAGCGGGCTTCGAGTACACCGTTTTCCCACACTTCGCGTTGGATACCGATGTTCCAGTTCACTGTGTAGGGCGCTCGCAAAGTTGGATCGAAACCGCTGATCGTTCGCGCGAATGTTTGGTCGGCTTGGTTGATGACCGACTTGTAGTCAGTGGTGGTGAAAGCGAAATTGTTGGCTGTAAGTGGGTTCGCGACAATGTTAGACAATGTGTAGAACCTGGGTAGATTTGTTGCACCTGCTGTTCCAGGTACGAGGGTTGTTGCTGCGATTGTTTTGCCAGCGTTTGTGCCGAGGTTCTGAGCATAGAACTGAGTTCCTTCGTCGTACACAATCATGCTGTAAGAGCCTCGCACTACTGTCTTTGAGCCGCCAAAAACTTTGCCAAGAAAGCCTTTGGTGTAATTTGGATTCCAGGCAAAGCCAAAGTTAGGAGCCAGCGTCAACCAGTCAGTACTGTAAGCCGGGGCACCTACTGTTACCGTGGGATTGTTGTTTCCACTCAAAACGCCGGGTGAAAAGAGTCCGGTTGATGGACCATAAAGACTCGCGAGATCTGGTACTGCCGTGATCTCTTTAACGTCGTGCATTGGACCTTGAACTTCCCAGCGCAGACCATAGTTAAGAGTCAACGTAGGCGAGATGCGCCAACGATCTTGAGCGTAGGCGCCACCCATAAGGGATCTGGTCCAGGTGAAGTTGTGGAATCCGTCGTACTTGAGCGTGTCCGGATCGACCACACGAGTAAAGTTAGAGGCCGCAACGCGGCCAATCAAAGTGTTGTAAAGAGCGGCCGGGTCATTTGGCAGCAACGTGTTGTTGATTCCCGGCAAATTTGCTGCCGTGAATACTGCTCCCGGTAACGCATCGCCGGACGGAGTGCCAGTCGTATAAGTGGGAACCTGAAATATCTGGGCAATGTCTTTCCAGTCAGTCTTACGAAAGCTGAAACCGACCGTCAATGTATGGTTTCCCCGATTCATCGTCAGCGTGTCATACATCGTCGTAATGAAGTGACGTCCGGTTGTGTTTCCCTGATCGATGAATGGAACAGTCGGTCCAAAGGGGAGCGTAGCGCCGATGCGCAACGGCTTGTCCTGGTAAATGTAGTATGGACCGTAGTCGGCTGACGCATTCGAGTCGCCGCTGTGCTGAACGCCATAGCGGAACTCATTGAAGGTGTTGTCAGTAAGAGTTGACTGTAGCGCAAACGCCCAAACGAAGTAGCCCAAACGGAATGGGTTAGTGCGACTAATGTCGGGCACCGGCAAACGTCTTTCGCCTGCTTGCCAGTTGTGTCTGTAGTTCCATGACCAGGAGATTTGCTGTTTTGGAGTTATGAAATAGTCCAAACGGGCGGCTGGGAAATAGGCGTAATTGTTGTTTTCCGCATTCCACGTATAAGTGTCGCGGTTGAGGTCTGAATCGCCAATCTGTGTGGCGAAAGCAGGAACCTGGTTGTTCAGGGCAAGAATGTCACGAACAACCGGATCGATTGCCGTCGGACCTCCACCGGTAGCCGCGAGGTTTAGCACATTAACAGTCCTGATCTGGTTCGTTGCGGGGACGATGTAGGAATAGATTCCTAATTGAGCGGCTGGCGTCAGAACGGTAACGGTACGTGCTGTGGTGATTGGCGAGTAGCTTCTCTCGTAGTTGAAAAAGAAGAACGCCTTTTTCTTAAAGGAACCAAACGGAATTAGTGGACCACCAAGATTGCCGCCGTACTCCTGGGTCCGGTTGAATACGCGCGGGAGATTCTGCGCGTTTCTGGTCCAGGAATTGGCATTGAACTGTTCGCTGCGAGGTTCGTAGAAAAAACTCCCGTGGTATTCGCTGCCGCCGCGTTTGGTGGTGAACTTGATGTTTGCACCGCTCTGGGCGCCCGAATCAGCGGATAGACCAGCTGTTTCGACTGATACTTCCTCGACCGCGCCAAGTCGAACGGGCACTGTCGCAAAGAAGACCGTGCCACCACTCTTAAATCCATTTGAAGCGTCGTTAATACCATCAACCGTTACGTTCACGGCGCCGCCGGGAAGGTTGTTATAACGACCTGAGTTACCACCACCAATGGGTGGAGAGATGCCGGGTGACAATCTAGCAAGCGCGAGTACGTTTGAGCGGTTTGCCAGCGGTAACTCAGTAATGTTGTCCGACGAGATTGTGTTGGCGACAATTTGACCCGAGGTCTCAAGTAGCTGAGACGCGCCTCCAACTACCGTCACCGTTTCTGTCGGTTGACCAACCTCGAGATTGATCTTTACGTCGGTAGTTTGACTCGTTGAAACACTAATGTTGGGAACCAACGCGCGTTGAAAACCGGCCATTGTTACCGTCACTTCATAGACGCCGCTCACCAGGTCAGGAAAGAAGAACGTACCTCCCGTATTTGACGTCACTTCTTTTGTAATACTGGTCTTGGTGTCTCTTAGGACAACCTGCGCGTTGGGTACAGCAGCGCCAGTTGGATCCTGAACGGTTCCTGAGATCGCACCAACTACACGTAACTGTGCGAGTACGGAGTGCCCGCCAATCAGTAGTACTGAAATCATCAGGATTAACTTTGGTAGGTGGTTACGTTGCATATCTCCTCCTTAAAACAGACACGCCACTTGGCGATGTCGCCGTGGGCCTATTGATGAAGAGTTCAAAACTGAAAGACAGAGCCATGACGTGGTTGGCTCTGAAAGGTCTAAAGGCGGCGTTACTAAACACTACTCAATTCCGTGCTCAGAAAACCCTGGTCAACTGAATTTTGTTTTTATCGATACAGATATCGAGCTATCTGCCTGGAACTTTTTGATCAGCGTGTGTGCAATTGCCACTGATCGCGAAAGGAGGAATTCCCTAATTGTTCAAAACCTGAATACGTTTCATTGCGAATTGGGTCAGACCCAACGCTGTCCGCACGGGGTAAAGCCTTCCTAGGAAGTGGCCGAAAGTTAGATCACTATAGCGGCTAATGTCAAGAAAGTTTTTGCGAAATAACGGACGGCGCGCATGAAGAATGCGCATTAGATGCCAATTCGGACAGTAGCAGGGAAGCACCTAAGCTAAGAATTGCGTTTTTACTGGGGAAAAGTGGGGATCCTCAAATCTCAAGGCGATCCCAGTGTTCGGATTTGTGTTCTGGGAGGACTAATTCGTGGATGAAGGGGTGAGATTGGGGCAGTTGGGAAAGGGGAATCGCTAGGGTTGTTTAAGGCCACGGGCTTGCCCCGTGGTTGTTACGCTCATTGCTACAAAGAACTTTCTTTTCCTTCCGGCGCGCTTGCGCGAGCAGGACGTGACATTTTGGACCAGTGATTAGCAACGAGCGTTATGAACCACTGGGCAAGCCAGTGGCCTAAAAGCCGACTTCATACTCTTTTAGTTGCTGGCTACCGTCAAACAGCTACTGTCCGTCAGGTGACCGTCCTCACCCAATGGAGTAGCACGGCCGTGGGGCGAGTTACAGTTGTAAATCAATTGGCCGACCTTTAAACACGATCGAACGAGTTAGTTTTGTGCCGATTACCTGTACCTCGAAACTACTAGTCGACGAAGTCATACGCGAACCTTTTTCCAATCTCAGCGACAACCTGCGGCGGGGATCGTTCCAGGTGATCTGAATCCCGCTCCATTCGCCGCGTCGATAGTCATAGGTTTTTCCATCGTCTTCATAAAGAGTGAAGTTACCGTCGCTGCCGGGATAGACTCTCAATGAAAGAGGTCCGTCAGCCTTTTCTTCGGTAAATTGTTTTATTGGACCAAAAGGAATGATCGCTCCTGCTCGCACGTATAACGGCATCGTTGCGAGGTCAACTGGTTTGGAAATTTCACGGCCGCCGTCAAGTTTTTCCTCGGTCCAAAAGTCATACCAGGTACCGTGCGGGAGATATACGCTTCGACTCGTTGCGCCCTTTTCAACAACCGGGGCAACCAGGATGTCTCGTCCCCAAAGGTATTCATCACCTCGTGCGCTCGCTGTCGCATCTTCGGAATGATGAAGCCAGAGAGCCCTGATAATTGGCAGACCGGTGTTACAACCTTCGCGCACGACGCTGTAGAGATAGGGCATGAGTCGATATCGCAACTCAAGGTATTTTCTACAGATAGGTTCTACTTCTGCGTTATGAAGTTCACTCGGATCCGGGTCGGCGGCACCACCTGTGTAATTCGCCACTTCACTGACACCGAGCTCCCCTGTGTTCCAGCCCCACGGCAGTCTCAAATGCCATGTCCGTCCATGTGCGCGGAACAATGGATTGAACGCGCCAAATTGGAACCAACGAACATGTAGCTCTCCGGTGTAGTCCTTAGTGGGAACAAATCCGCCTATGTCGGTACCCCAGTAAGTGATTCCGCTCAGCCCGGTGTTAACCGCGATTGGTACGTGATTCTTCAGAGTCTCCCAAGTCGAGTACACATCACCCGACCAGAGAAATGCGGCATAGCGTTGCATCCCGGCCTGGCCGTTACGGTGTAATGCAAACGGCCGCTCATTCGGACGCAATTGAAGTGAACCTTCGAAGTACATCCGGTTACGAGCCAAACGCGATGGTCCATCGAGTCCATCTCCCTGGTCCGGCCACCAACCATCAATGCCTACGTCGTAGAGTTGTTTGTGAACTGGCCAATAGCAACTGACTTGACGGTCGTCGGGCCAGCGACCGTCAGGTGCTCGACCGCTCGGAAGAGTTGGAGCAGTACATTTATCGTTAACAGTCCCAGTAAGCCGTCGACCTTCGAGTACGGTGTGCAGTACCACTTTGAAATTCTGCGCGTGTAGCTCGTCGACCATTTTCCTGGGATCGGGAAAGTTTGTCGCGTGCCAGGTAAATTCTCCGTTATGTGTATTCCAACCCGACGGTGTGAAATCAGTGCCAAGATATATGAGTGCATCACAAGGAAGTTTCTTTTCTCGAAAAGTGCGAGCGACCCACATGATCTCTTCTGGACCACGTAAAGTTCGATGAGACTGCAAGTAACCGAGTGACCACAGGGGTGGCATTTCAGGTTTACCGGTCAAGCGAGCGTACTCGCTCATTATCTGAGTCGGTTCGTTTGTCGAGACGAGGAAAAGATCGAGCGGCACTGGAGATTGGTTTTTTGCCGGAACGAAGAGACCTTCTTTTCCAGTGAGGTCAAATGCGCCATAAGGTTGATCGATGTAGATGGCCCAACCGCTGGTACTTATCAACCATTGCACCGGAACTCGACCACCGTGAGTCCGCAGCTTGTATCCTCCTTGACCGCTCCGCATTTGATCGGCGATACCTCGTCGATCAAATTGTGGTCCACCTTCACCAAGCGCCAGCAAGAGCTTGTCGCCTGACTTGAAGGCTAGTGATCCGGTTGCCTGGTCGATACGAAGCAATTGCAACTCTCGACCCGACTCTTCGACAGTTATGGTAAGCGGGTTGAGTGAAGCAGACACACTCAATCTACCCAGCGAAACCTTTTTGAAGTCCGAGTCGTTGCGAAAGCGGGCTCGAGGTTCTGGAAACGATTGCGGCGCAAGTGATCCGCTTGAAACAAGTTCGGCGGGCGTCGAGTTCTCGATTGGAACAATACTTATTCGCAGCGTGTACTCGCTGATCGACGTGATTCTCAGCTCTACATTTTTCCCGGCTACGACTACTGGTTGGGGGCTTGCTCCCGACTGGGCGGAGCCCTTTGCGCCGGTCAACAGTGTGGCAGTACCAGCACAGACTAAGCTGCCAAGGACTTCTCGGCGCGAGATAGACCGTTTCATAGGATTAGGAGCATTTTTGGTTGTGCTAAGAGGGTGTTTCAATCAGTTCAATGTTTGTTTACAATTAAAACGCGCATCCGTCAAGATCATTACTATGGTAATCGGAAAAATTATGGTATTACTGCGCTGTCATTAACATCTGCTTTAGGTGGACTTCGGGATAATTCCAATATGGCTATTTTGGTAACGGGCGGCGCTGGCTACATCGGCAGCGTGATGGTTGAACTGCTGCGCGCCCAGGGTGAACATCCAGTTGTTCTCGACGATCTTGCGCGCGGCCATCGCGCCGCTTTGCACGAGAGTGTCCCGTTTTACGAAGGTGTGACCGGCGATCGAGCACTGGTTAAAAAGATCTGCGACGACTACGAGATTCAAGCTTGTATTCACTTCGCTGCGCTTGCTTACGTAGGTGAATCAGTTGTCGATCCGAAACTGTACTTTGAAAAGAATGTCGAACATGGCCTGGCTCTTTTGGATGTCTTGCTGGGAGCTGGTGTGCGTCGATTTGTCTTCTCGTCGACCTGTGCAACCTACGGTGAACCACAAAGCGTTCCGATTGATGAGAGCCATCCTCAGCAACCAACAAATCCCTATGGCTTGACGAAGTTGATAATGGAGAAGGTGTTGCGGGCCTATGACGACGCATATGGATTGAAGTCTGTTGCTCTCAGATATTTCAACGCCGCTGGAGCTACGAAAGATCGAGGTGAGGACCACGAGCCGGAATCGCATCTGATTCCCAATGTGCTGGCAGTTGCTCTTGGGAAACGTGATTTCGTTTCAGTATTCGGAGGTGAGTACCCCACACCTGACGGCACGGCGATTCGCGATTACATTCACATCAGCGATCTCGGTGCAGCTCATGTACTGGCCCTCGACTGGCTCCGTAAAGGCGGCGAATCAAAGTGTATCAACCTTGGCAATGGTCAAGGTTATTCGGTGATGGAAGTAATTGAAATGGCTCGTCGTCTTACCGGTCATCCCATACCGGTGAGAATGGAGCCAGCTCGTGCAGGTGATCCATCGCGGCTAGTAGCTAATGCCGCAATGGCAAAAGCCGTGTTGGGATGGAAGCCTCAGTTTCCTGATCTCGAGTCGATAATGCAGAGCGCGTGGGATTGGCACAAAGCGCACCCGAATGGCTATAAGCCAGGGTAGTTAGGACCTTCTCTCCAGTTAGCCATCAATTGAGAATCGACTAGCGGATCAAATAAATACCGGAGTTGTCGCCCCGGCATCGATAACAAAACTATTTGGAGCCCAAACAATGAACTTAAAGAGAGCGATCATCCTCTTTCTGACAGTCGTGGTATTTGCTATCGCTTTGGTGCCCCTGAACGCGCAGCAAATAAAGAACGTCGTACCGGACGTGGCGCGTCCTTTACCACTGTCCGACGTGCGTCTTACAGGTGGTCCATTAAAACGTGCGCAAGATCTCAATGCTGACTATCTTCTAAAACTAGAACCAGATCGCATGTTGGCGTATTACCGAAAACGTGCCGGGCTCGAGCCGAAGGCCCAGGGCTACACTGGTTGGGATGGCGATGGTCGCAACCTGACAGGCCACATTGCCGGCCATTATCTATCCGGCGTTTCGTTAATGTACGCCGCGACTGGTGATGTGCGCTTCAAGGAAAGAGCCGACTACATTGTTAAAGAACTCAAAGAAGTTCAGGACAAGAATGGCGATGGATATCTCGGTGCTCTCGAGGGGCTTCGTGAAAAATTTGCCGAGGTCACAGCCGGAAACATTCGTTCAGGCTTCTTTGACCTCAACGGACTCTGGTCACCCTGGTACACGTTGCACAAGATCTATGCAGGACTTCGCGATGCTTATCGTTACACCGGAAATCGCACCGCACTTGAACTCGAAATCAAATACGCGGCGTGGGCCGAGACGATCATGTCCAAACTGGACGATGCTCAAACTCAAAAGATGCTCAACACTGAGTTTGGTGGAATGAACGAGGTGTTTGCCGATCTTTACGCTGACACCGGCGACAAACGCTGGTTGGCTCTATCGCGTCGTTTTGATCACCGAGCTGTACTTGATCCTCTTGCTCGTCGCGAAGACAAGTTGGCCGGTCTACATGGTAATACTCAGGTGCCCAAGCTTCTGGGAGTGCTCAAGCAGTACATGTACACGGGAGACAAAGCCGATGGTGTCGCCGCGGAATTCTTCTGGGACATCGTCGTCAACGATCACAGTTATGCGACAGGCGGCCATGGCCGAGACGAGTATTTTGGACCACCCGATCAGTTGGCAGAACGCGTGGACGGCCGGACCGATGAGAGTTGTAATGTTTACAACATGCTGAAGATGACCCGGCAATTGTTTGCTTTACATCCAGACATTAAATATGCGGAGTTTGAGGAGCGCGCGTTGTTTAATCATGTTCTTGGTTCGATAGATCCTGAAGATGGTCGCACCTGTTACATGGTTCCGGTAGGACGCGGCGTGCGACACGAGTATCAGGAGATGTTTCGGAGCTTTACCTGTTGCGTAGGAAGTGGAATGGAAAGTCATGGTTTACATGGGGACGGTATTTACTACGAATCGGGCGATAAGCTTTGGGTCAACCTCTACGCGCCTTCCACTGCAGAGTGGAAATCAGCTGGCGTCAGTCTCGCAATGGACACGACATTTCCGGAGGGTGATGCAGCGACCCTGAAGATCAAGACTGCGAAGCCTCACTCATTCACGCTCGCGCTTCGTCGGCCCTCATGGGCGGAAGCAGGTTTTGTAGTCAAGGTAAATGGCGCTGCAATAAAGGACGCATCGAAGCCTGGTACATACGTTGAAATCAAGAGGAATTGGAAGACCGGAGACACCGTCTCGTTGATGTTACCAAAGACCCTGCGCATTGAAGGGCTGCCCGATAACAAGAACCGCGCAGCATTGATGTGGGGACCACTTGTAATGGCTGGCGATCTTGGTCCGGAGAGACGTGGACCATCCGATCCGGTTCCTTCGTTCGTAAGTGAAGAGAAAGCCATAACGGAATGGGTCCAACCCGTGCCCGACAAACTGGGAATCTTCAGAACAGTAAGTGCAGGTCGGGTGTTGGACGGCACGGAAAAGGAAGTGGAACTTGTGCCCTTCTACCGTCTGCACCGGAGAATGTACGCGGTCTATTGGGATCTCTACACCGTTGAGAGTTGGAAGAAGAAGTTGGATGAAATTGCAGCAGAGAAGGAAAAGCAAACAAAACTCGAGGCAGCAACTATCGCGTACGTTCAACCGGGTGATGCGGAAAAGGAGAAGAGCTTTAATCAAAAAGGCGAGGAAACAAATACAGACCGTATGACCGGCCGACAGGGTCGTCGCGGTAAGAAGTGGTTTTCCTACGACCTGACAGTTGAGCCATCAAATCCCGCTACGTTGGTGGTTACTTACAATACGGATGAACGTGGAAAGCGTTCAGTAGAGGTATATGTTGATGGCCAGCGTTTGGGAGAGCAATCGATTGAACGCAGCTCGCCAGGTAGCGTGGTCGGAAGGTTTTTTGATGTCAGCTACGCAATTCCGGTTGAGTTGTTGAAAGAGAAGAGCAAGGTAACGGTGAAGTTCCAGGCAACTGGCGGGAATGAGACTGCTACCGTTTATGGCGTGCGCACAATAAGGATGAATTAGTGTTGGGTCTGCGCCGAAAGTAATACGTGTTGTGGGCGAATACCACCGGGAGTTGGTGGATAGTTCAGATCCTTTCTACAACGCGGCTCAGACGTGTTGTGGGCGAATACCACCAACGGGAGTTGGTGGATAGTTCAGATCCTTTCTACACCGCGGCTCAGGCGTGTTGTGGGCGAATACCACCAACGGGAGTTGGTGGATAGTTCAGATCCTTTCTACACCGCGGCTCAGGCGTGTTGTGGGCGAATACCACCAACGGCAGTTGGTGGATAGTTCAGATCCTTTCTACACCGCGGCTCAGGCGTGTTGTGGGCGAATACCACCAACGGGAGTTGGTGGATAGTTCAGATCCTTTCTACTTACAAAACCTTCTCTTTCCTCCGGCGCGCAGCGCGCGCAGCGTAGAGTGGACAACTCTCTGTAGAAAGGATCTGAACCATCCACCAACTCCCGTTGGTGGTATTACGTCTGCAACTGTCGGTTGGTGTTGAGGGCATGGAACCCATCCACCAACTGCCGTTGGTGGTATTACGTCTGCAACTGTCGGTTGGTGTTGAGGGCATGGAACCCATCCCCAACTGCCGTTGATGGTATTACGTCTGCAACTGTCGGTTGGTGTGAGGGCATGGAACCCATCCACCAACTGCCGTTGGTGGTATTACTTCTGCAACTGTCGGTTGGTGTTGAGGGCACGGAACCCATCCCCAACTGCCGCTGGTGGTATTTCAGCCAAAAGACCAATCCGCGCTCACTTTTGTCGTAACCCGTCCAACACTTGAGTGGCGACTCGATGGCCCACGTCGAAGGCTTCTTCAAAAAGAGCAACCCCACTTAATTCAGAGTGTGCAAAGTGGATACCACGGAACGGCTTCGCACCTTGACGCCGAGCCTGTCCCCACATGAATCCAGTGCGAGGTCGAATCATCGCATGACCCCAACGCATGACGTCTAGTCGTTCAACCAGGTTCCGAATGTCAGGATGAGCGCGTGAGAGGTCCGCAAGCGTAATCTCAGCCCAGCCCCGCCAATCAGTTTCCAGCAATCTTGTCCGGGCCACACGTGGATCCGCGTCGCACAATGGATAGTAATAAGTAAACACAGTAGGACCACGGTCGATACCACGTTGATGAGTTGCAACTACATACCCTAGCGACGGACTCTCGTAGAGCACGTTGTCCCAGGCTAAGGGAAAACTCCTATGCGAATTAATTGCCGGTCGATCTTTAAGAGACAGATTGGCGACCATCCAGGCGCCAAACTGAAATTCAGCAATATGTGAGGGCGGGTTATCTCGATATGGTCTAACAATATATTTAGCCATGAACTGAGGCGCAGCGAAAATTACTCGCTTCGCCCTAAAGCCTCTTGGATTGCGCCCTTCACTATCAAGCGTGACTACATCAACGTGCGAATTGCCATTCTGCTCCACAGGTATTAATTCCACAGCGGCCCGATCGAGTTGCACCTTCTCACGAGACTTTCCAAACAAGTGACTAACAAGATGACCGTTTCCTTCTGGCCAGGTGATGAGTGATTGCGATTCAACATTTGGTAGCGCCACACGCGAACAAAAATAGAAGAGTCCAGCCCACGCGCTCGTTTGTTCAAGCGTCATTCCATAATCATCACGACACGCATAATTGACCCACCACCGGAGTCTAGGAGAACTAAATTTATGCTGGTCCATCCACTCGCTCATTGAAATCCGATCGAGCGCAGTTACCTCTGCATCATCAGAACAATTGGATACCGGAATGGTAAAAGCTCGCCGACCTTTTGCATCTACCCAGGAAACCCAGCGAGACACCTCAGCGTTGAATTTTTCGTATTGGGATATGTCGTCTGGACTCTCACCTGAATGGAGATAGAGTCCTTCGTACCAACGTCCTTTGTAGAACACACGTTCTTCGGGATCCCGACAAAGAAATTGTTCGGCGACCACTGGTTCGCCGTTCTTATCTCTTCCTTCGATGATCCCCATTTCATCAAGGAAACCGATTAGCGGTTGGTTCTCTTTTAGCGGAACTGGAATGTAGTGAGCACCCCACGGAAACGAGACCGAGCTGTTAGAACCCGAGCGTGATGTTCCACCTGGCGCTTTTTCAAGTTCGACGAGCACAAAATCGTGGAAGCCAGACTTCAGTAACTGCCACGCCGCGGTTAAACCAGCAACCCCACCTCCAACAATTACGACAGGAATTTCAGTCCATCCGTCATCCGGCACTTCTACTCTCAAACCATCGCGCATGCGATGTCCAAAGACATCTGAGGCGCCGACTATTTCACCTTCGGGATAGCGCAACGATTCGTTGCGACGGCAGGCTGAAATTGCAAAAGGAAGTCCGAGGAATGCAGTCAGGATTTCACGGCGATTGAAAGTTGTCATTGCTCGATCATTCAAACTTCTTCCATTCGCCTTCATAGTAGCGAACGAGCATCTGGTTATCGAGGCGATTAATCTCAACCGGCAGTGGTCCAATGTCGGTAGAAAAACTGAACATTGAAACAAGTGTCTGATCGTCTAAGAACTTTAGGCCGGCTGGCGGGTTTCTTGGAATCTCGAACGGAGATGAACGCGCAAGTGCGTAACCCCAAAGACCAAAGGAAGGGACCGCAGTGTAATAAGGCCGCACGCTGAATCCTGCAGCCTCGAGAGTTCGGATGATGCACCAATAAGACTTACGCGCGAAAAGTGGAGAGGTTGATTGAACGCTAACCGCCGCATGCTCCGTCAGACGTGTTTTCAACAGCCGGTAGAATCGGCTTGTATAGAGTTTTCCAAGTGAGAACGAGTTGGGATCAGGAAAGTCTACGATTGCCGCGTCGTACAGATCGTGAGTCTCCTCGATCCATATGAATGCGTCCTTATTTATTACTTCCACTCTTTGGTTGTCGAACGAGTGTTTATTCAGGTCCGACAGCAATGGAAACCTGCTTGAAAGATTGGTCATGTCCGGATCGAGATCGACGAGAGTTACGTGTTCCACCGAGGGGTACTTCAAGATCTCGCGCAGGGCTAATCCGTCTCCGCCTCCGAGTACCAGAACTCGCTTGGGATTATTTGAAAGTATCATCGCAGGATGGACTAGTGCTTCGTGATACCGGTACTCGTCAGTCGAGCTGAACTGAAGATTCCCGTTGAGGAATAATTGAAAACCAGCCTTTCCACGCGTGATGACTATTCGTTGATAGGGAGTGTCTTTGGAATAGATGATTTCGTCAGCAAACATTTCATCTTCTGCGAGTGAAGTGAGCGTGTTTGCCTTAACCAGAGCGACGAGCAACAGCGCCAACACGACTATGGCTCTTACTCTAAGGCCAACAATCGAACCCTTAATTAGTGGCCGCAACAACCAGGTACCCCATAAGGCAACTGCGGCGTTAAGCATGCCGAAGATCAGCGAAGTGCGGACAAGCCCAAGTTTTGGCACAAACAAAATCGGAAATAAGATCGACGCCAACAAAGCTCCAATATAGTCGAACGCGAGAACGCGAGAAACGAGTTCCTTAAACTCGATCTGGTCCTTAAGAATGCGAAGTAGCAACGGGATCTCGAGTCCTACAAAGACGCCAATCGCAAACACGACAAAATACAAAACGGGGTAGAAATACCCGACCCGAGAAAACGTCAGGAAGAGAAGTGGTGCGGAGAAGCCTCCCAACACGGCGACAGCGAGCTCGACATCGACAAAGCGTCGCGCTAATCCCTTGTCGATGAAACGCGAGAGCCACGAGCCGACACCCATGGCGAAAAGATAGATACCGATAATAAGGGAGAATTGGGTTACTGAATCGCCGAGGACATAACTAGCAAGCGTGCCGGCAAGCAGTTCATAAATGAGGCCGCAGGTAGCAACGATAAGAACGTTTAGAAAGAGTAGAGGCGGGCGCTTCATATCGATATGTTGTCGATGAGATTTTGGAAGAATTGACCGCGAGTGTGACAGACATATCGAGCGGCGTGACCAGCGCGGCTTGCTCACGAGCCGCGCTTGCAGGGCACTGGAACACTCAGGACTTGTTAGCCGTGAATCGCAGCGGCAATGATTATTGCACTACCGAGGATCACTGACGCTATGACGATACCTAGTGCAACGTTCTGGTCTTCCTCGATCTCTTTTCGTACCGAAAAGGGAGCCGCTTTACTGATTACCAGGAATGCCAGCGCAAACACGATTAGACCAAGTAACACAAACACCAGCGTTGTAATAAGAATGGGTAAGAGCCCTTCGAGAGAGACAACTAAAGCCAGAAGCGCCGGCGAACTTGTTGTGATTGAATCAAGCAACATCATTTTCCTCCATGTAGTCCATAGTGCCAGAAGTGAAACGAGCGGTACCCGTTTTGTCGAGCGTCTGGTGGCAGTTGACGCCTTGAGG